>Ga0082335_1000845_pt1 | contig 71960 bp, 60 predicted proteins | sample Subgrocontami58m_FD_72375 | JGI IMG/M metagenome (GOLD analysis project Ga0082335, IMG submission 72375) | Subsurface groundwater microbial communities from S. Glens Falls, New York, USA - GMW37 contaminated, 5.8 m (SPADES assembly) (version 2) ... | reverse complement strand
TCGGTGCACGGAAATGTTCGCACATCTTGGTCGCCGTGATGATGCGCGACGAGCCGAGCGAACGTGCTCCAGGGCAGGCAATCCATCAGCTGCGAGAATATCGTCTTTCCGGCGTTCATGGGCGGGCCCTCCCCGGAAAAGGGTCCGGGAAATCGCGGCCAACTTCAAATCGACACCACGCAAAAACGCCTGAAAGCCATTTCTTTTCAGATGCCTACCGAAGGTTCGTTCGCCATCAACCGGACAGTAGTGACCCGCGTAGAGTGTGCAACGCCGCTCAACAGAAAGGCACTTAGGCGACGCGCAAGAATAAGTGCTGCATCTGGTGTTGAGTACGCGTCTCTCCCCATCATGGCGGGCCTTCATTCGCCATGACGGGGTTTGCAGCCAACGCGCCGAATGGCGCAGCTATTGTTGCGCGTCGCCTTTATGGGCGCCAAACCGCGGGTGACGGACAGTTGATCGGTGTCCGGTTACCATCCATGGCGGCCTTCCCCCAGCAGCACCCCGACCCAAGGGGCATCGCGCCCTACTTGAACGAGTAGACCGACAGCGCGTTGTCATGCAGCAGCATCCGCTTCTCCGCCGCGGTCATCTGGAACCGCCAGGCCAGATGTGGATCGTCGAAATCCCAGTGCGGATAGTCGCTGGAATACACCATCCGGTCCCAGCCGATCCACTCGAAGGTCTGGCGCAAGTCGTCCGGATGCTCCGGTTCCTCCACCGGCTGGGTCGCGAACCAGAGATTGGTCTTAAGATAGTCCGACGGCTTTCGTTTCAGATGCGGTACCTCGCTGCGCATCTTCGACCATTGCGCATCCATCCGCCAGCCGAGTTGCGGGACCCAGCCGAAGCCCCCCTCGATCAGCACGATCTTCAGATCGGGGAACGTATCGAACGCGCCTTCCAGGATCAGGCTGGTCGCCTGGGTCATCATGGAGTGGGTGCCGAGCTGGTGGTCCTCGACATAGAACTGCGACCAGCCGCCGGGGGACGGCGCGCTGGCCTGGGTGCCGCCGGAATGCAGGCCGATTGAGAACCCGTGCTTCAGCGCCGCCTCGAAGATCGGCCAGTATTTGCGACGTCCCAACGGTTCCGATGTTTTGCCCCCGAGTTGGATCTGGCAGAAGCGCCAGTCGCTGGCACGCTTCTCGATTTCCCGCACCGCGGCGGCCGGGTCCTCGGCCGGCACCAGGATGGAGGCGCGCAGCCTCGGCTCCGGATCAGTGTATTCCGCCACCTGCCAGTCATTCATGGCCGAAGACAGCGCCGCCGCCTCATCGAGGTTGCGTGACGTGTTGCCGCCCAGAAGCGGCTCCAGCACGCCATAGGTGATGTTGTAGGGATCGAGCAGTTGCTCGCGGATGAAATCGACCTCCGATCCCGGCGGGCCGCCATTGGGCGGCACCGAATCGCGGCGGGACAGAAACGGCTGGAAACGGGGGTAGTTGCCTCGACCGGCGTAGATACCGCATTGCATCTGGCCGTACTCGGCCACATGGTTGCGCCAACGCTCCGACAGATAGCGGTTCAGCGCACCCGGCTTCGGGAACGGATGGATATCGCAATCGATGATGCCGTAGCGGCTGTCGGCATCGGCACGGTGTTGCAGGACGTCGACGGGCGCGTTCATGACACGGTCTCCTTCAGACGGGGCCAGGTGACAGACGGGGATAGGTGGCGAGCGGGTTATCCACCCGGATACGTTGCAGCAGTGCATCGGACAGTCCTGGGGGCGTCACGGCATCGCCCTCGAACTGCCAATGCGGATAGTCGGAGGAAAACAGCAGCATCTCGTCGCAATCGATCTGCTCGACGATGCGTTGCACGGTGGCCTGGTCGGGGGCGTCGAAAGGCTGGGTGGTGAGGCGGATATTGTTGCGGATGATCTCGGCCGGGGATTGTTTCACCCACGGCACTTCCGCCCGCACCCCGCGCCAGGTCTTGATCGCGCGCCACAGGAAATGCGGCAGCCAGCTTACGCCGGATTCGATGCAGACGAATTTCAGGTCGGGAAATTTCGCGAACACGCCATTGGAAACCAGGCTGAGCAACTGGCCCTCAAACAACTGGCTGTTGGTGATGTAATCGTGCAGGTAATGCGACGGCCAGCCGGTCGAACTTGGTGCGTAACGGTACATGCTGCCGGCATGGATGCCGATGGGCAGGCCGTGTCGCACCGCCGCTTCATAGATCGGCCAGTAATAGGACCGGCCCAGCATCAGTTCGCAGGCGGCGGGCATCAGGATCTGCACGAAGCGGCGATCGGCGGCCAGCCGCTCGATCTCCTCCACCGCCAGCAGCGGCGCCTGCGCCGGCACCACGATGGAGGCGCGCAGGCGAGGTTCGCGGTCCAGCCAGTGTTCGACGATCCAGTCATTGACGGCGGAGCAGATGGCCGCGCCCATCGACTCGCTGACCGCGACCTGCCCGCCGGTGAGCGGATTGCAGATCGCCATGCCTATCCCGAACCGATCGAGTGCCTGGGCGCGCATCGCATCCAGGCTGGACCCGGGCCGTTCCCCGGGAACGCGCCAGTCGGGCCGGCAGGTGATCGGGGCACCGGGCGGGTAGCTCATCATGTCGAACCCGTCGAGGCCGCGATCGACGAAGGACGCCCGCCAGTAATCGTTCATGTAAGGCAGCAATGCCTTGATGTCGGGCACACCGGGATGGATGTCACAGTCGATGCTCGTATCGTTCGCCATTCTGTTGGCTCGGTCCCAATTTCACCCTGTTCCGGTTGACCGGCGCAGGCTCCTTCGGGTGGACCTCACCACGAGGCGGGGCCGGATGTCAAAGCAGATGGGCTGCCGAGAACCCGACGGGCGTTGCGCGACAAACCCGTTCAGTCCTCCCGGGTAGCCCTGTCGGTGCCGTTGTCTCCCCGCCTATCCGGCGCGTGTCGGGGCGCGTGGCCGCACGAACCGCTGGCATTCCTCGGCCGGAATGGGCACGCCTTCGCCAATGGCGTTCCGCATCCGCCTGATCAGCGGACCGAACATGTCTGGCGGGATCGATCTGGTTGGAAATCTTGCCGCCACATCCTCCTCGGGGAACGCATCGGCGTAGACTTCCAGGATCACGATAAGACGGCCGAACACCGGCAAGGCACCACTCCTTCATTCATCCCAACAGCGCTATCGGCCGGCACCGGCGTGCCGAACGGAGCCAGTCACGCCGGTCAGCCCCATCCAACCCCCGCGGATCGCGGCAGAATGCTGAAAGTGACCTGAACGCGTTACTTCTTTATATGATGTATGTCAATTAACCGGCTGTCCAGAAGGAAGACGACGGTCGCGGCCCTCATGACAGAGGTCGAATGCAACGACTCCGTCGTCTTCGGTGATCCTCTGCGTTCTCCGCGTGAACCAGCGGTATCGCCACCGCCACCAGCGGAGTCGTGCCAAACAGAAAGGTCCGGGTGAAGTGATCGTTTCGAAAGGGGTTCTCACGGAGAACACCGAGGACAATGGTGGGCCACGGGGGTCCAAGACCCCCGGCCGCCTCGTGAAGCCCCTGCTCCGATGCTCGCGCCGCTACCCGGCACATCTATCCGCGCTGGACGATTTCTCCGCCGGGGTTCGTGCATTGGAGCGGGTCACCAAGCCGAGCACGGTGGCCAAGAGGACAGTCAGACCACCTGCGTCTGACAGGGCGTCAGGCCGACAGACGTTGCATCACCGCGTCCGGGATATCGAAGTTCGCATAGACGTTCTGTACATCGTCATTGTCTTCCAGTACATCCAGCAGTTTCAACAGGCTGCCGGCGCGATCCTCGTCCAGCGTGACCGACATGGTCGGACGCCAATCGAGCCGTGCACTGTCCGGCGCGCCGAAACGTGCTTCCAGGGCATCCCGGACCGCGAAGAAATCCTCCACCGCACAGGTCACCTCGTGCCACTCAGTGTCGCTTTCGGCGTTGTCAGCCCCGGCCTCGATCGCTGCTTCCAGCATGTCGTCGGCGCTCGCGGCCGAGGCCGGATAGCGGATCACGCCCATCCGGTTGAACATGAAGCTGACGGAATTGGTCTCCCCCAACGCGCCGCCATGCTTGGAAAACGCGGATCGGATGTCGGACGCCGTGCGGTTGCGGTTGTCGGTGAGGGCTTCGACGATGACGGCGACTCCGGCCGGGCCGTAGCCCTCGTAGCGGACCTCGGCGTAGTCGTCGCCGCCGCCGGCCCCGGCCGCTTTCTTGATCGCGCGATCAACCGTGTCTTTCGGCATATTCGCCTGGCGAGCGGCCGTCACCGCGGCGCGCAGGCGTGGATTCGACCCCGGGTCGGGCAGGCCCTGGCGAGCAGAAACCGTGATTTCACGGATGATCTTGGCAAACTGGCGCGCACGACGAGCGTCCTGCGCCCCCTTGCGGTGCATGATGTTCTTGAACTGGGAATGTCCGGCCATGCTCGTCTTTTGTCGAAATTGGTTGCCGGGGGCTGTTAGCACAGCCTGTGCACAATCCGAAACCGGTGCAGAGACAGGGCAATCGCGGGAAGGAAAGCAAGCCTTGGGGCGATGCCGCAAACCCCGCGAGCGCTTCGCCCTTCGAACCCACCAGGGGCACGGCCCCTGGACCGCGATCAATAAATGGCATCCAAGGCCGAGCCTTGGTGGGGGTCGAGGGGGCAACGCCCCTCGCGGGGTCCGGAGCAGCGCCCCGAGGCTTTCTTTCCTTCACCCAATTGCCCAGGGTGCATAGAATGGGACGGCCCGATCAGAAGGGCAGGCCACAACGCAGGGAAACGCCGCCGCATGATCAACAAATTCGTGGCCACGCTCGCCGAGGCGATGGCCGGCATCAAGGATGGATCGCGCATCCTGCTGGCAGGGTTCGGCGCCGGCACGCCGGAACTGCTGATGCGTGGCCTGATGGAACAAGGCGCCAAGGACCTGACCCTGATCGCCAACGCGGGCGGCCGCTCGGATGGACCGATCGCGGACCTGCTGGCCACCGGCCATGTCAGCAAGCTGGTATGCAGCTTCGTCCGCGCCGACAGCGAGGCCGGCAAGCGCATGCAGGCCGGCAAGCTGGAGGTCGAGATCGTGCCGCAGGGCACGCTCGCCGAACGCATCCGCGCCGCCGGGTCGGGCGTGCAGGCGTTCTACACGCCGACAGCCGCCGACACCTTGCTGGCCGAGGGCCGCGAGACCCGCGTCATCAACGGTCGCAACTGCCTGCTGGAATACCCGCTCCCCGGCGATGTGGCGCTGGTCGATGCCTGGCAGGCGGATCGCTGGGGTAACCTGACGCATCGCGACAGCGCGCGGAATTTCAACCCAGTGATGGCAATGGCGGCACCGCTGACCATCGTGCAGACGCGCCATGTCGTGGAACTCGGCGCCATCCCACCCGAACATGTCCACACCGCGGGCGTCTTCGTGCAGCGCGTGCTGCACGTGCCGGCGTGAAGGAGGCACACATGGCCGACATCGAAATCCAACCGCGCGATCGCAACGCCATCGCGGCCCGCATCGCGCAGGACATCCCGGAAGGCTGGTTCGTCAACCTGGGCATCGGCATCCCGACCGGCGTGTCGGACTTCGTGCCGATGGACCGGGAAGTCATTTTCCACGCGGAAAACGGCGTCATCGGCATCGGCCCCGCCCCGGCACCCGAGGACATCAATCCGTTCCTGGTCAACGCCGGCGTGCAACCGATCACGCTGCGCACCGGCGGGGCTTACGTTCATCACGCCGACAGTTTCGCCATTGCTCGCGGTGGGCATCTGGACCTGTGCGTTTTGGGCGCCTTTGAGGTGTCTCAGAACGGCGATATCGCCAACTGGGCGCGCGCCGCCGGGGAACCGACGAAGCAGGTCGGCGGCGCCATGGACCTGGCCGTCGGCGCCAAGCGGCTCTGGGTCGCGATGGAGCACAACACCAAGGGCAGCGGCCGATCCCGGATCCGCCGCGTGTGCTCCTATCCGCTGACGGCCAAGGGTGTGGTCAAGCGCGTCTATACTGATCTGGCCGTGCTGGAGGTCACCGATCGCGGCTTCGTCGTCCTGGATATGATCCCCGGCCTCACAAGGGAAGCCTTGCAGGCACGCACGGAAGCGGAGCTGATCTGGCCATGATCACCGACATCGCCATCAACGCCCGCGCACCGTTGGCCGGAGGCGCTGCCTTCGGCTTCTCCGGCGCCTATGAGCGGATCGAGGGAACGGCCCACGGCGCCCTCGACCCGACGCATCCGGGCAATCGCGGCATCGCCCTGCTGGACCAGGCTCCGAGCAACGCCGCCGGACTGGTCGAATACAGCAGCGATTTCGTGCTGTTGACCCCGGCCGACCGGGCACTTGGGAACGGGCGGCTGCTGTATGAGGTGAACAACCGCGGTCGGATCATGATGATCGCCAATCTTTGCGCCGGCACCGCGGGCAACCAATGGACCAAAGCCGAGGAACTCGGCAACGCCCTGCCCCTGCGGCTGGGTTTTTCGTTGCTGTGGAGCGGCTGGGACGCCGGCGCGCCGCAATCCACCGGCCTGTCGCTGCGGGTTCCGGCGATCGAGGGGCTGACGCGGCGCATCCGCGACGAATTCGTGTCCGGCACGCGGCTGGGCGTGCACGAGGTCTTTCGCCTGTCGCATGAAGCCGCGCACGAGGACGCGACCGTGACGGTGCGCCGGACGCAGACATCACCTCGGCGGCCCGTCGCGTTCGCGTTCACGGACCGACGCACCGTGCGGCTGCTGCCGGAGGGAACCGCCGCAGAACCGGGCTCGATCTACGAAATCTGCTATGAGGCCACCAATCCGCGCGTGCAGGGTATCGGTTTTGCCGCTACCCGCGATCTGGTCAGTCACCTGCGGGTTCAGGGTCAGGCGCTGACCGGACGAGCCATCACGCATACGTTGGCGTTCGGGATCTCCCAGGCCGGACGCTATCTGCGCGATCACATCGCCCAAGGCTTCAATGCCGATGAAGAAGGGCGGCGCGTATTCGACGGTGTGCTGACGCATGTCGCCGGTGTAGGCCGGGTGTTCCACAACACCCCATTCGCGCAGCCGTTCCGCACCCGAACCTGGCACGAGGATCACGATTTTCCCGAAGTGGAATTCCCGTTTTCCTCGGCGCCGCAAACCGACCCGATCACCGGAGCGTCAGGTGCCTTGATGCGCGGCGACGACACCGACCCGAAGCTGATCGAGACCAACACCTCGACCGAATACTGGCAAAAGGGCGCCTCCCTGCTGCACACGGACCCACTCGGCCGCGTCGATGTAGCACTTCCAGAGAATGTGCGCGGCTATCTGATGGCTGGCACGCAGCACGGGGGAAAGGCGGGCATGCCCCGGGACAAGGGGCCCTGCGCGAACCCGCGCAACTGGCACGACCCGATGCCAGCGGTGCGGGCGTTGCTGGTCGCGCTGGACGAATGGGTGACCGTGGGCCGAGCGCCGCCCGACAGCCGGCTGCCTCGGATCGCGGATGGGAGTCTGGTGACGGCCGACAAGGTCGCGTTTCCGCGGGTTCCGGGCCTGGTCCCTCCAAAGGCGGCGAACGATGTCTCGCCGCTGCCGGACTGGACCGCGCCCAAGCCGGCGGAACGCGGCTACGGCGCGCTGGTGCCGCAGGTCGATGTCGATGGAAATGAGGTCGGCGGGATTCGCCTTCCCGATATCGCCGTGCCGCTCGGTACCTTCACCGGCTGGAACCTTTACGATCCCCCCTACCCTGCCGGTGAACTGGCCGACCGGGACGGGACCTTCCTGGCGTTTGCCGAGACACGGGCGGATCGGGACCTGACGGGGGACCCCCGATTGTCCGTGGCGGAACGCTATGTGGACGCGGCGGACCACGGCTCCAGGCGGCAGGCAGCGGCGCGAGCCTTGTTGCAGGATCGTCTGTTGTTGGCAGAAGACGTCCGCGCGTAGGACGACCAGCCGCCATGGCACTCATACCAGGCGCCCGAACCCTTGACTCGTCGATAGCTGGCCGGGCTCCTGGTATCTCTTTGATTTCGCGGGCAGCCGCCACACCAACCCTGCGCGCATACCGGTCGACGGTAGGGTCGACCGGTATCACCGCACATCCGGATCACACTGCTCGGCCTTCTGCTGCACCCCTGCCCGCCTGCCCGGGATCGCAAGCGTTCAATGCGTCGATGAAGACCTGACAGTAGTGGCTCGCGGAGTTCTCCCAGACACGCTCGCGCATCGCCATCCAGCGGTCCTGACGCTCCGCCAGGTCCATGGACAGACCGGTGTGCATGGCCCCGGCGACCTCCTCGATATCGAACGGATTGACAATCAACGCGGCGTCCAATTCCCCGGCGGCACCCGCAAAGCGAGACAGGATCAGCACGCCGGGATTGGCCGGGTCCTGCGCGGCTACGTACTCCTTCGCCACAAGGTTCATGCCGTCCCGCAGCGGCGTGACCAAGCCCAGGCGAGCGATACGATAGTAACCGGCCAGCGTGGTGCGTGATACCGCCCGCGTCATGTAGCGCAGAGGCATCCAGTCGGCTTGTGAGTACCGACCGTTCGTATCGCCCACGATCCTGTCCAGGTCCCTCCGCAAACGCTGATAATCACCCTGCTCCTCTCTTGAACGGGCTGCAACCTGCAGGAAACTGACCTGGCCGCGATAGCTGGGATACCGGGCCAGGAGATGGCCGATCGCCTGGAACCGGTTCACCAGCCCCTTGGAATAGTCGAGCCGATCAACACCGATCGCGAGCATCCGCCCCTGCAAGCTCTCGATCAGTTGCCTTGCATCCTGGCTTTCGACCATCCCCTCGGCACATTGGGCGAACGCATTGGCATCTATGCCGATCGGGTCGACGATCGTGCGGATCTTCCGCCCGGACCATGCGAAAGAGCCGGTGGCGTCGGGCGATAATCCCAGCATGCCTTTCACGCACTCCAGGAAGGCACTGCGATAGGTCTCGGTATGGAAACCAATCAGGTCGAAATCGCACATGGACCGGAGCAGATCGGTACCGCGCGGCAGCACTTCCATGAGCGCCGGGGTCACGAAGGGCGTATGCAGGAAAAAGCCGAGCCGATTGGCCACACCGGCGGCCCTCAATTCGGAGGCCAATGGGAACAGATGGTAATCGTGCACCCAGACCAGATCGTCAGGCGCCAGAAGTGGTGCCAGTGCGGTTGCGAACTGCCGGTTTACGGCGCGATACGCCTGATAGTCCTCTGTTTGGAAATTGATGAGGCCGAGCCGGAAATGCAGCAATGGCCAGAGCGCGCCGTTGGCGAAATTGACATAGAAACCCCGGTAGTCCGCCTCGGCCAGATCGACAGTCGCGTAGGATATCCCGCCCGCTCTCTGGACGGCGGCAACCGGAGACGGCACCGCCGTTCGGCGACCACTCCAACCAAACCACAGCGAGCCCGGTCGCAAGACTTCGGCGAGCGCCACGGCCAGCCCCCCCGGACGTGGGCCACGCTCACCAGGCAGTGGAACGCGGTTGGACACAACCACCAGACGGGACATTCGCTTCCTCCTGACCGAGGGAACCCGCCGGCGTGTTTGGTACCTCGGCTCCCGGGCATTGCCGACCATGCAAAACGAGACGCGGCTCGCCATACGTGAGGATACCCAATACAACGCTACATAATTTGATCTATTATCAAAAAATCCTTCTGTGTATTTAGGATTTCTAATCAGTCCTGGTTCGTGGTGTTCTCATCAACGATAAATGTCAACTTCTGGATTGACCATGCTACAGCCGTCGTCGGCACGCTCAGGGAGCGTGCCTTCACTGTCAGACGGGCAAACAATGTCCGTGCGACGGTCCGTCAACATGACCCGGAGGGTGTGACGACACTCGGCGTACCGATCAACCCCTTCGTCGTTTGCCCGTCGCCAGGTTCAGTGCCTCCACCGCGCCCGAGAAGGCCATCGCCGCGTAGATGTAGCCCTTCGGAATATGGGCGCCGAACCCATCGGCGATCAGTGCCATGCCGATCAGCAGAAGAAACGCGAGCGCCAGCATCTTCACCGTCGGGTGGCGACCGATGAAGTCCGACAGCGGGCCGGCCGCAACCAGCATCACGATCACCGAGATGATCACGGCCGCCATCATCACCGGCAGATGCTGTGCCATGCCGACCGCCGTGATCACGCTGTCGAGCGAAAACACGATGTCGATCATGATGATCTGCGCGACGGTGCCGCCAAACCCGGGATACTTGGCCGCTCCTGGCTGGCCGGTGTTTTCGTCTTCCTCACGATGGTGGATTTCGACCGTGCCTTTGTAAACCAGGAACAGTCCGCCAGCGATCAGGATCAGGTCGCGCCAGGAGAATGTCTGCCCGAAGGCGGAGAACACCGGATAAACCAGCGCCATGATCCACGCGATCGCCGACAGGAGCGCCAGACGCGTGATCAGCGCCAGGCTCAGGCCGATCCGGCGCGCGGTGGCGCGTTGATGCTCCGGCAGGCGTCCCGCGAGGATGGCGATGAACACGAGGTTGTCGATGCCGAGGACGATCTCCATCACCGTCAGGGTCAACAGCGAGGCCCAGGCTTGCGGGTCCTGCAACAAATGCGCGATTTCGGTCATGCGTCAATTCACCTGAACGTCGATGTGGAGCGGCACGGGAAAGCGGCACGCGCCTGGAACGCTGTCCCAAACGCTGTCCCAGTCGCATTCCCAAACGTTGTCCCAGTCTCTGGCCCTGGGGCGATACAAGGATCGAACGCAAAATGGCAACATACGGCTCCCCTGTGCAACGACGCACGGTTGGTTTGGCACACGCATGGCGAGGGGAGGCGTACGATCCGCCCAGTCCCTGATCGCCGCTGCCTGAGCGCGGTGATCCGACATCGCGAAGGCCGCCGGCTCGGTTGCCAGCGACCCGCCAGAGGGGCCCGGATCGTAGACCGGTCACTTATGGTGCCCGGAAGATGTATCAAGGGGACCGGCGCGGATAAGAATGTGATCCGGCGGAGAGCGCTGGGCAGCGTGTGAAGCATGCGACAAACCAGGGCTCCTGATCGACGTGCCGTTTCCGGTCACGTCGGAGCCGTTGCTGCCGGACCGCTTGCACTCCCCGCCGGTTGGGGCATCGTGATCGCCCACTGCATAGGATGATTTCCACATGATCCGCGCCGCGATCCTTGGCCTGGGCTGGTGGGGCCAGAACCTCGTCAACAGCGTCCGATCCAGCAACACGATCCGCTTTACCGCCGCCCATACGCGCAACCGGGACTCGGCCGCGGCGTTCTGCCAGGAGCGGGACCTGCGCTGGGTCGGCGATTTCGAGACCATCCTGCGCGATCCAGCGATCGATGCCGTCGTCTTGGCCACGCCGCACAGTGTCCATGTCGAACAGATCACCCGGGCCGCGGCGGCCGGCAAGCACGTGTTTGTGGAGAAGCCCTTCGCCCTGACTGTCGCGGATGCGACCGCCGCGCTGGAGGCCGCTTCCCGCGCCAGAATCGTCCTGGGGGTGGGATTCAACCGCCGCTTCCATCCGTCGATGGGGCTGTTGCGGCGCGCGGTGCGGGAGCAACGCCTCGGTACGATCGTGACCATCAGCGCCGAACAAACCGCGCTGCACGGGCTGGCTCTGACGGTGGATGCCTGGCGCGCGCAACCGGACGAATCTCCCGGCGGCGCCATGACCGCGATCGGCGTGCATCTGGTAGACGGGATGATCGACCTGCTGGGGCCGGTCCGCGACGTGTTCTGCCGCGTTGGCCGGCGCGCCGCGACGCATGCCGACGACACCACCGACATTCTGCTGGGTTTCGAGAATGGCGCCAGCGGGCACATCTTCTGCTCGGTTGCCGCGACGCCGAACTATCGGATGGCCGTCTACGGCACCGATGGATTTGCGGAGGTTCTGGGCCACCCGATGGCAACGTTCCGGCTGATCCCCGCGATCGCCGGCGAACATCGGACCACGGCTTCCCCCGAGGTGACCGAGACGACCGGGTTCAACATGCTGACCGCGGAGTTGGAGGCGTTTGCCGCGTCGGTGGCGGCGGGAACGCCCTTCCCGACCCCATTGTCAGAAATCCTGCATGGGGTCGAGGTGTTCGAGGCTGTCCTACGGTCAGCCGCGACAGGAGCCGTGGCTCGCGTCGCCCGCATCGCTAGGGTATAAATGCCCGTCGGGGAACAGAGTATGCCTTTTCAAGGGGATACCGCGGCCGTATGGTGCATTGCGGCCCCTCATCGATGGCCCAGCATCGCTTTCGGGGCCGCGCCCGCCAGCCACCGCGCGGTATCCCCCTAGGAAGAAAGTGTTGCGGAGCATGTGACTCGTCGCACCGTTCGGGACGGCTTTCATCCGGGGTGGGTCGGCCGAAGGCCGGTGGCGAACAAAAAAGGCACACGATATTCCCGGGCGGACACTACGCGAAAGACAGTGGAACCCTGGCGGCGCGATGGGCCGTGGCGGTTACCGCCCCTTCCAGACCGGCTTGCGCTTTTCCACGTAGGCGCGGACGCCTTCGACCCGGTCCTCGCTGGTATAGGGGCTGATGCCCTCATTCAGGCGCAGCGCGACCGACAGCGGCAATCCGTTGGCGCGAACCGCGGTTTCCTTCATGCGTCGGATGGTGACGGGGGCGTTTTCGGCGATCGCTTCGGCCATGCGCATGGCTTCGTTCAGAGCCTCCCCCTTCGGCACGACGCGGTTGACGAGGCCCCAATGTTTCGCCGTCGCCATGTCGATGTATTCGCCGAGATAGAGCATCTCATAGGCGATTCCGGACGGCACCAGGCGCGGCAGGATGACGTTGGCGAAATGCGCGCCCTTGCCGCGTTTGGCCTCCGGCAGGCCCATCTGGACATGTTCGGCGGCGACGCGGATGTCGCAGGCAAGCGCCAGTTCGCAGCCACCCGCGACTGCGGGGCCGTTCAGCGCCGCGATCGTGGGCTTTGTCGTTTCGTAGACGACTTCGAACAGATAGCGTTCGACCCTCGATAGCAACGGCTGATAGGGCTTGCCCGCCTTGTCAGCCTCGGCCCGGGCTTTCAGATCGGCGCCGGCGCAGAATGCGCGCTCCCCCACCGCGGTCAGCACGATGACGCGGATATCGGGTTCGGAGCCGGCGTCGACAAAGGCCTCGATCAGCGCATTCGACAGTTCCGGGGAGATGGCGTTCATCCGCTCCGGACGATTGATGGTCAGGATGCGGATCTGGCCGCGCGTTTCGGATAGCAGGATGGGGTCGCTCATGCGGTTCCTCCTTCGTTGTTCGAGTCTTCGTTGTTCCCGTCCCAGGCAGCGTCGCCGTGCCGATACCAGCGTCCCCACACTCGCTCGGACGCCATCCGCACGGGCAGGACCGTCGCGGACCTGGCGACCGCAAGCCGCCGTCAGATGACCGCGGCCGTCCGCAACCGTTCTATCTCCGGACCGTCCAGGCCCAGCAGGCCGCGATAGATCTCGTCGTTATGGGCGCCCAGCGCGGGGCCGAGCCATTTTACTTCGCCGGGGGTGTCGCTGAGGCGGGGGACGAGGTTGGGGACCGCCAGTTCCCCCAGGCGCGGGTCCTGCATGCGGAGAATGTTGCCACGCGCGGCGTAGTGCGGGTCTTCGAAGATCTCGTCGATCGCATAGACAGGGCCGCAGGGGACCTGCGAGGATTCGCACATCGACAGCAGATCGGCGCGATCGTATCGCGCGGTCCAGGCGGCGACGGTTTCGTCGACGATCGCCCGGTCCCGCTCCCGCGCCGCGAGCGTGCCCCAGCTAGCCGCCTCGGCAAGATCGGGACGCTGCATGACCTCGGCCAGTCGGGCAAAGATCTTGTCGTTGGTGCAGGCGATGGCGATCCAGCGGTTGTCCTTGGTCGGATAGTGGCTGTGGGGCACGACATTGACCGTGCCGGGCCCCATGCGCTGGCGGACATAGCCCTTGTGCTGGAAGGCGGGGGCGAGTTCGTCCAGAATCCGGAAAATCGGCTCATACAACCCGATATCGACGACCTGGCCGCGCCCGGTCTTCTCCCGCGCCTGCATGGCCAGAAGCGTGCCCAGCGCGCCGTAGAGGCCGGCCATGTAGTCGGGAATGGTGGCGGAGCCGGGGGTGACCGGGGCGCGATCCGGGTAGCCCGCCAGGAACGACAGACCCCCGAACGCGTTGCCGATCCGCCCGAAACCCGGCCGGTCCTTATAGGGGCCGGTCTGGCCGTAGCCGGAGATGCGCACCATGATCAGGCGAGGATTGACGGCGGACAGCACGTCCCAGCCCAGACCCCAGCGCTCCATCGTGCCGGGCTGGAAATTTTCCACCAGCACGTCCGACTGCGCCACCAGCCGCTTGATCAGCGCGACCCCGTCGGGCTTGCGCAGGTCGAGCGTGATGCATTTCTTGTTCCGCGATTCCGACATCCACGGCAGGGTATCGCCGCAATCGGTCATGGTGCCGAAACGGCGGGTGGCATCGCCCACGCCGGGGAGTTCGACCTTGATGACTTCGGCGCCGAATTCACCGAGTTGGGTGGCGCAGAACGGGCCGGCGAGAAAGGTCGCCACATCCAGCACGCGACAGCCTTGCAGGGCCTGAACATCGAGCATCATGGTTTCTCCCGTGCCAGCACCTGCTGGGCGCGTTGCACGATCGGGTAATCGATGAATTGTCCGTCCAACTGTATGGACGCCATGCCCTGGGCTTCGGCGGCGGCGAAGGCCTCGACCACGCGGCGGGCCTGGGCCAGGGTGGCCTCGTCGGGCGTGAAGGCCGCGTTGGTGACGGCGATCTGATCGGGGTGGATGCACATCTTGCCCTGGAACCCCAGCGCGGCGGCGTGTTTCGCGGACCGGGCGAAGCCCTCGGCATCGCGCAGATCGGCCCAGACGGTGTCCATCGGCGGCTCGATCCCTGCGGCACGGGACGCGACGACGCAGGCGGCCCGATGCGGCAGCAGTTCCGATTCGTCGCGCGACCAGACCATGCCCATGTCGAGCGTAAAGTCGCCAGCCCCGAACGCCATGCGTTTCGTGCGGGTGCCGGACCGGGCGATCGGCAGCACGTTGGCGATGCCAAGCGCGGTCTCGATGATGGGGACCAGGTCGATGGCGCCCGGGGGAAGGCCACGCTCGCGTTCCAGGCAGCCGATCACCCAGTCGGCGGTGCGAAGCTGATCGGGATCTTCGACTTTTGGCAGGATGATGCCATTGAGGCCGGCCTGGACCACCGCGACCAGATCGCCATAGCACCATTCCGTGGTCAGACCGTTGACGCGGACATAGAGCTTGCCATGACGCGGCTTGGTGAAGGCCTCCACCACGGTCGGGCGGGTGGCGGATTTCTCGGTGATCGCGACCGCGTCTTCCAGGTCCAGGATGACTCCGTCCGCGGGCAAGGTCAGCGCCTTCTCCACCCGGCGGGCATGGTTGCCGGGGGCGAACAGCAGGCTGCGGAGTGCGCTCATTCGGCGGCCTTTCGTGCCCGGTGCCAATCGGCGGCGCGGGGGATCGGCAGGCCCAAAGTCTCCCGCAGGGTCGGGCCGGCGTATTCCTTCTGGAACAGGCCGCGGCGTTGCAACTCGGGGACCAGCAGGCGGACCACGTCCTCATAGGCGCCCGGCATGTGGGACGCGGCAAGAACAAAACCGTCGCAGGCCGGGGCGTGGAACCATTCCTCCATCTGATCCGCGACGGACTTGGGCGTGCCGCAGAACATCTTGTGCTCTTTCACGGTGCCTCGACCAGAGACTTCGACGAAATCGCGCACAGTGGGGTTCTTCTTGCCGGAGAACTCGATCACGCGTTCGCGGAAGCCGTGCCAACTGAAGGCGGCGAGTTCCTCATCGCTGAACGGTTCGTCGTAGCCTTTCTTGCCGAAATCGTAGTTCAAGACTTCGGAGATCAGCACAAGCGCGTCCACCGGCTTCGCCGTCGCCTCGATGATGGCGCGCTTTTCCTGCGCGGCGGCCTCGGTTTCGGCGACGCACACATAGCAGGCCGGCGCGACATGGACATGGGCGGGATCGCGGCCCTCGGCGGCGACCGCGGCCTTGAAGGCGGCGTAGTTCTTCTTGCCGGCCTCCAGGTTGTGGTAGATCACGAACACCAGTTCCGCCCAGCGCGCGGCGAATGCCTGGCCGCGGCCGGACTGGCCGGCCTGGATCAGCACCGGGTGGCCCTGCGGCGATCGCGGCACGCTGAACGGCCCACGTGAGTTGAAATAGCCGCCATGGTGATCCAGGCGATGCACCTTGGTGGCATCGGCGAAACGGTTGGTTTCCTTATCCAGGATCAGCGCATCATCTTCCCACGTATTCCAGTGGCCCATGACGACCTGCATGAACTCATCGGCGCGGTCGTAACGCGCATCGTGCTCCATATGTTCGGACCGGCCGAAATTCAGCGCCTCGGCACTGTTCAGGGAGGTCACGATGTTCCAGGCAACGCGGCCTTTCAGCATCAGGTCCATGGTCGCGAAGACGCGGGCGACGTGGTACGGCTCGTAATAGGTAGTGGAATAGGTCGTGCCCAGACCGAGCTTGGAGGTCGCCATGCCCATCGCCATGAGGATGGTGGACGGGTCCATCTTCACCGCGCGCACGCCGGCGCCGATCGCTTCCAGATGGTTGCCGGTGTAAAGATCGGGCAACGCCAGGCGGTCGTCGAAGAACGCCATCTGGATCTTGCCGTCTTCCAGCACGCGGGCGATGCGCTGGTAATATTCAGGGGTCAGGAAATCCAGCATCGTCGACGGATGCCGCCAGGAACCGGGCAGGTTGGAACAGTTCTGCGCCTGGAGGAACGCTACCAGGGTCATCATACGGGATGGAGACGCCATCGTCTTGGTCTTTCTTTCAATATCTGTCCCGAGGGGACACTCAGATCGGCAAGTCAACATCCAGCAGCGGAGCGTGCTGCTGGCAGCCATAGACATCGGTATCGCCGAACTCCCCCGACGGCACCAGACGCGGAAAAGTCGCCTTAAAGGCAAAGGCGGCGTCGTACGGCGTGAACAGCACGTGTTCCGGTTTCACGTTGTAAAGGCGCGCGAACAGGTCCGGACACAGCACGCCGGTCGCCTTCACACGCTGGAATGTTTCGGCATCGTCGAACACCACGTCGATGGTCAGTTCGAACGGCCCGGCGTTCTTGCTCTTGCAGACACGCGCGACGTCTCGGATCAGGCCCATGTCACACCATCTCGTATTCGATTGGGAACAATTCGGTGGGATTGTCGACCTCGGTCACGTGGTAGACGCTGAAGCGATAGACCGGGCCGACTTCAATATCCGACGGCGAGAACGGGAAGGCCATGTTGCCTTCCCGGCACAACCGGCCGGGAAAATCGGTGTGCAGCATGTTGGTCCGCGCCATACCCAGCACGGCGCTCGCCATTTCCTGGCTTTGCTGGGCGACGACCTCGATGACGAAACCCAGTTCGTGCGGCAATGCATCGCGCAACGGCTCGCGAGCGGCCATGACCCCATCCCGGCCATAGACCCGAATGCCCAGCTTGTAGCTGTCAGGTTCGGCGCCGAACGCGGCGGCCTTGGTCAGGACCTCCTGGCGGACCGATTCGAGGAACGCATCGACCCGGCCGATCAGCAGCGGATCGCGCGTGCCGCAGATGCAGACGGACCGGTAGCCGGCCATTTCCACACCCTCCAGCTTCACCGTGTAGCGTTCCGCCGGGTTCCAGCGCATGCCGGAGATGCGCACCGCCCGGTCACTGACGGCGTCGAAACGACAGTCGGACGTGTCCAGCATGCCGCCTGGCTCGATGTGATGGATGGGACTGCTGTTTTCGTGCAGCGAGTGGTTGGCGATCGACAGCGGCGTGCAGCGGCGGATCGGATTGGTGGGCTCGCACTCGACATGATCCTCCCGCACCGTGACGAACAGGCAGTCATGGCCCTTGGGGATCGACGGGGTGGCGCCGCATTCCAGCATCTTGCCGGCATACCAGGCGGGCGCGGGCGGCAGTTGAGCGCGGATCGCGGCGGCGGCCCATGGCGCCGGATCACTGCTGCGCCCGGCCAGAACGACCTGCGCGCCGTTGTCCAGAGCCTCGATGAAGGGTTCCGGACCCATCATGCCAACGATGCGGGTCGAGCGTTCGATCGTTGCATCGTCGAGCGGCGGCTGGTGCGCCAGGCCGTGCACCCAGCCCTTGGCGACGCGGCGCTTGATCTCGGCCTGGCTCTGTTCGGCGTGGATGACGGCCAGCTTGAAATGCAACCCGTCCTCTCGGGCGATCTCGCGTGCCATGGTGGCGACCAGGTCCAAATGCGGCTCCCCGCCGGCGCCGCCGCAGGTGCCGATCACCAGGGGGATTTTCTGGGCGATGGCGGCGTGCAGCATCAGGCGCAGGTCGCGGCGGATGGCAATGGGGGAGCAGAACGGCTTGCCGATGCCAAGATAGTGTGGGCCGGGATCGGAACTGCCGCCGTCGACGCCGATCATGTCGGGATTGCGATCGAGACCAGCCCGAAGGGAGGCTTCCGGGAAGCCGTAGCCCAGGATGGCGCTGGTGGAGAGCAGGCGGATTTCCTTGCTCATGATGGGGTGCTCCTGGTTCGTGGGGGACAATGCAGCGTATCTGGGGCGGGGCTGCAAGCGCCGGGGCTTCGCCCCGGGCCCCACCAAGGGCGACGGCCCTTGGAACACCGAAACATTGTCGTTTGAATCCCTGGGGCCTACCCGGACCTATCGCCGTCCGGGTAGGCCCCAGGGATTCAAACGACAAAAGAATCGCATTCCAAAGGCCGCGCCTTTGGTGGGTCGCAAGGGGCCATGGGGGCAAAGCCCTGGTGGGGTCCGGGGCAAAGCCCCGCCCTACGGCGCCAACGCCCCCGCAACCGCCCCGCTCATGCAGGTCGCGATCGTGCCGGCCACGATGGACCGCATGCCCAGCCCCACAATCTCATGCCGCCGCTCCGGCACCATGGCACCCAGGCCGCCGATCATGATCCCGAGGCTGCCAAAATTGGCAAACCCGCACAGCGCATAGGTCAGCACCATGCGGCTGGTCGGCGAGAATGTACCCGCGGGCAGCGAGGAAAAATCGCGGTAGGCGACGAACTCGTTCAGTACGGTCTTCGTGGCCATCAGCATGGCGGCGGCTCCGGTTTCCGCCCAGGGAACGCCGATCAGCCACATGACGGGACGAAAGGGCAGCGCGAAGATCCGCTGCATGGTGACAGGCGCGCCGTCCCAGGCGGGCAGCAGGCTCAGACCCATGTTCACCAAGGTCACCATCGCGACCGTCACCAGTAGGGTCGCCAGGATCGCGGCCAGGATCGGAACGCCGTCCAACGTGCCCTTGACCAGAGCATCCATTGTGCTGACCGGAGGATCATGCGTCACCAGCCGCCCCTCCGCCGCCTCGGGCGGGCCGAATGGCACCATCAGCGCCGACACGGCGATGGCGGCCGGCGTGCTGATCACCGAGGCGATCAGGATATTGGCCAGCGCATTCGGCACGATCGGGGCCAGGAATGATGCGTAGATCACCATCACGGTGCCCGCCACCCCGGCCAGGCCGCAGCTCATCAGCGCGAACAACTCACCACGCTGCATGCGGGCAAGGTACGGCCGGACCAGCAGCGGCGCCTCGACCATGCCAACGAAGATATGCACCGCGGCCCCGAGGGCCAGAGGCCCCCCCACCCCCATGGTCCGTCGCAACAACCAGGCAAAACCGCCCACAACGCGTTGCATCACGCCCCAATGGAACAGCAGAGCCGCCAGGGCGCTGATGGTCAGCACCAAAGGCAGGGCCTGGAACGCCAGGATGAAACTCGCCCCGGGGAAGATCTCGGCGAACGGCAGCGGCGGGCCGCCCAGATAGCCGAAGACGAATCTCGTGCCCACCTGGGTTGCCACATGCAGGGCGTGCGCGCCGTCATTCAGCAGGTTGAGCGGTGCGCTGGTGGCGGGAATGCCGATCAGGATGACCGCCAGGAAGGCCTGCAACCCGATTCCAACCACGACCGTGCGCCAGGGTATGCGACGGCGATCTTCGCTCAATGCCCAGGCCAGGGCGAGCAACACCGTCACCCCTAGCATCGCATGGACCACCTGTTTGCCTCCCCGTTCCGGTCAGGTCTCATGCGCCACCGCCGGGCGGTTCGGCAAGCGTTCGGCCGGCCCAGGTCTGGGCACGGCCATCGCGATCGCTATCCTGGTGGTCACGGCGAACACTGTGGCGGAGGGGATCGCAGCGCTGGGAGTGAGGACCCGAGGCAGCGAAGGGCGGGGCTCTGCCCGGTTGAGGACCCCTGGACCTCGCCCGTCCTATCCGACCGGCAACCCCAACAAGTCCGCCGCCGCGTCGGCGAAGACCTGGCAGCCCAGCACCAGATCCGCGTCCGCCGTATTCTCCGAATAATGATGACTGATCCCGCGGATGCTCGGCACGAACATCATCGCCGACGGCATCCGCTCCGCCAGCACCTGCGCGTCATGCCCCGCCCCGCTGGGCATCCGCTGATGCAGCCCCGGAGCGTGACGCTCCGCCGAACGATCCAGAGCCGTCTGGAATCCGCCATCCATCTGTTGCGGCACCGAGCGGCTGCGTTCGGCGATCGTCACCCGGCACGGCCCCTTGTTGGCCTCCTCCACCAAAGTCTCCACCTCCTGCTGCAATCGCGCCAGCATGGCTGGGTCGGTGTCGCGGAACTGGAACAGCATCTCCGCCCGCCCTGGCACGATGCTGGGTGCGCCCGGATCCAATGTGATCCGCCCGGTGGTCCAGACCGTCCGAGGCCCGGCAATCGCCGGAAATCGTGCATTGATGGCAGCAGCCAGGCTGACCAGCGCGACACCGGCATCCTTGCGCACCGCCATCCGGGTGGTGCCGGCGTGGTTCTGCTCGCCCTCGAACACGATGCGGAACCGGTGGCTGCCGACGATCGCCGTCACCACGCCGATGCGCAGCCCCTTGTCCTCCAATTCGGCGCCCTGCTCGATATGCGCCTCCATGAAGCCAAGATACCGAGCGGGATCCAGTTGCGCCCTTGGTCGCCCGGCAAAACCGGCCCGCTCCAAAGCCACCCGCAACGGCGTGCCATCGGCGCGGAAGGTGCAGCGATCAATCTCCTCCTCCGGCAGCAGGCCACAGAAGGAGCGCGATCCGATGAACGAGCCGAAATGTCCTTCCTCGTCGCACCAGGCGGCGACGTCGATGCCTTGGCCGAGGGTGCGCGCGACCTCAAGGCCGAACACCACGCCCATCGCGCCATCCAGCCAGCCCGAGTGATCCTGGGTTTCCAGATGACTGCCCATCAACAGTTTCCGTCCCGGCGCGGGGCACCGGCCGATGACATTGCCGATCCCGTCGATCTCGGCCGACAGCCCCGCGTCCGTCAGCCGTTCGGCCAGCCAGAGGCGGGACCGGACATCGTCCGGCGACAGCGTCGGGCGATGGACGCCGGTCTTATAGGTGCCGATGTCACGGAGTGCGTACAGGTCGTGCAGTAATCTCTGGCCGTCGATCTTGGGCATGGGAGGCCTCCGTCGATGATTGGTGCACTGCACCATAGCCGTCTCCGTACGTCCAGTGTTCCGATCGCGACACATCCGTCCGGCCCGTCGCGTCATTTGGAACACCAAATCAAACACCTGATGCTTTGGCGCCACGGCTCTGTCCGTCGGCGTCGAAGCGTGAGCGAAGGCGCCGTCAACTGTCACGCGATGGACATCAGGACCAGGTGAGAAGCCCGAAGATGCGGATGAGTTGGTCAGTGATCCCCGGATCGCCGGGGATTCTGTCATCCAACTGTCATAAAACTGCAATACGGACGACACGCGACCCGCCTAGGGTCCGGCCGCGCCACGGCGCCCCGACTCCGAGGAGACATAACATGAGGTTCGCGACAACCGCCCTGGTCATTGGCCTGGCCGGGTTCACCGGTGCCGCTCAGGCGCAACAGATTACAGGGGCCGGCGCGACGTTTCCGGCCCCCGTGTATGCGAAATGGGGCGAAGCGGCGAAGGCCGCGGTCGGTCTGGAACTGAACTATCAGGCCATCGGTTCCGGCGGTGGGATGAACCAGATCACCAACCGCACGGTCGATTTCGGCGCCTCCGACGCGCCGATGGACCCAGCGAAGATGGAAGCGGCGAAGCTGTTGCAGTTCCCCGCGGTGATGGGCGCGGTCGTGATCATCGTGAACCTCCCTGGCGTGCAGTCCAACCAGCTTAAGATCGACGGTCCGATGCTGGCTGAAATCTACCAGGGCAAGATCAACAAGTGGAACGACCCGAAAATCGTCGAGATGAACCGGGGCGTGACCTTGCCGAACCGCGCGATCGCGCCGGTCTATCGCGCGGATGGCTCGGGCACGACCTTCGTCTACGCGAGCTACCTGTCGGCCGTGGATGAGACATGGAAGTCCAAGGTTGGTGCCGCGACATCGGTGAAGTGGCCGACCGGCGCCGGCGCCAAGGGCAATGACGGCGTCGCCGCCACGGTCCAGAACACGCAGGGCGCGATCGGCTATGTCGAGTATGCCTATGCGAAGCAGAACAAGCTGACGACCGCGCTGCTCCGTAACAAGGCCGGCGCATTCGTTGCGCCGAGCATGGAGGCGTTTACAGCCGCGGCGTCGCAGGGCGATTGGGCGGGTGCCAAGAACTATGCGGTGAACCTGATCGACCTGGCCGGGGACAAGAGCTGGCCGATCGTGTCGGCGACCTTCATCCTGCTGCCCAAGGATCCGAAGGATCCCGTCCGCGCGGCCAATGTTATGAAGTTCTTCGACTGGACCTTCAAGAATGGCGATCCAATTGCGATGAACCTGGAATACATCCCGCTGCCGGAAGGCGTGAAAGGCGCGGTTCGCAGCAGTTGGCGGGCCGAGATCAAGGGTCCCGACGGCAAGCCCGTCAACTAGGCCGAGAGACCGTCACCGCGCGCCCACCAACTGGCGCGCGGTGTCTTTGCGTACGGCTGACAAATATCCGAATCGGGGTAACGTCCTTGTCGCAATCAGCTACCGCCGCCGATCAGCGCGGCTCTCAGTTCGGCGATATGATCTTCGCGGGAGTGGCGCGGTTTTCCGGCGTATTCGTTCTGATCCTGCTTGGGGCCATCATCATCGGCCTGTTCATGGGCGGGGAAGCGGCGCTCCGCGCCTTCGGTCCGCTGTTCCTTGTGGATGGCGAATGGGATCCGGTGCAGGAACTGTTCGGTGGCTTGGTGCCGATCTACGGCACGCTGATCACCTCTGTCCTGGCGCTGGTTTTCGCGGTTCCCATCTCATTCGGCATTGCTTTCTACCTGACCGAACTGGCGCCGCAGTGGTTTCGCCGCCCGATCGGGACCGCGATCGAACTGCTGGCCGCCGTACCGTCCATCATCTACGGCATGTGGGGCTTTTTCGTCATCGTTCCGATCATGGCGCAATATGTGCAGCCATGGGCGATCGACACGCTCGGCGAGACGCCCGTCATCGGCTTTCTGTTCCAGGGCCCACCCTTCGGCACCGGCATCCTGACCGCGTCCCTGATCCTGGGCGTCATGATCATTCCCTTCATAGCGGCCACCATGCGCGACGTGTTTGAAACCGTCCCGCCGGTCTACAAGGAGTCGGCCTATGGCGTCGGCTGCACGACGTGGGAGGTCATGCGCTCGATCGTCATCCCCTACACCCGTGTCTCTGTCGTCGGCGGCATCATGCTGGGCCTGGGCCGAGCGCTGGGGGAGACGATGGCGGTGACGTTCGTGATCGGGAACACGAACCGGATCGCCACGTCGCTGTTCGGGCCGGGCAACACCATCGCCTCGATCGTCGCGCTGGAATTTCCGGAGAGCGAGGCCCACAGCCTGAAACTGTCGTCGCTGCTGCTGCTGGGCTTCATCCTGTTCATCATCTCGTTCATCGTATTGGCGATTTCGCGGGCCTTGCTGCGTCCCCGGCTGAAAGGGTGAGGTTCCCATCATGAGCGCAACCACCATGACCGCGGGCGCGGTCCCGGGTCCGGCAAAGGACCAGAAGACCGCACTCGCACTGGGCCGGTCCCGTAAACGGGTCAATACGATCGTCAAGACGCTGTGCGTTACGGCGACCCTGATCGGGCTGGCCTTCCTGGCATCGATCCTGTTCACCCTGTTGTGGCGGGGCATCGGCGGACTGAGTCTGACCGTCTTTACCACTTCGACCCTGCCGCCGGGGTCTAACGGCGGGCTGTTGAACGCCATCGTCGGCAGCCTGATCCAGACCATCCTCGGGGCCGCCATCGGCACCCCGATCGGGCTTATGGTCGGGACCTACCTCGCGGAATATGCGCAGAACTCGTCCCTGGGCAACGCCGTCCGCTTCGTGTCGGACGTGCTGCTGTCGGCGCCGTCGATCCTGATCGGGCTGTTCATCTACACGCTGTTGGTCGACCCGTTCGGCGGCTTCTCCGGTATCGCCGGCTGTCTCGCGCTGGCGGTCATCGTGATCCCGATCGTCGTCCGCACGACCGAGGACATGCTGCGGCTGATCCCGAACACCCTGCGGGAAGCGGTCATCGGGCTGGGCGCGCCCAAATGGAAGATGATCACCCTGGTCTGCTACCGCGCTGCCCGCGATGGAATTGCCACCGGTGTTCTGCTGGCCATCGCCCGTGTCGCCGGAGAAACCGCTCCCCTGCTGTTCACCAGCCTCGGCAACCTGAACTGGTCGGTCGACCTGTCCAAGCCGATGGCCAGCCTGCCCGTCACAATCTATCAGTATGCCGGATCCGCGTTCGAGGACTGGGTTGACTTGGCCTGGGCCGGCGCGTTGCTGATCACGTTCGGCGTTCTCGCCATCAACATCATCGCCCGCGTTATCCTACGCGGCGGCAAGTGAGGTCGTCATGAGTCAAGCCACCGCGCCGACCCAGACCGAGACGCAGAGCTTCGGCGGCGTCCAGGCCCGCGCCACCACGGCACTGAACAAGCCCCGCATCAGCATCCGGGATCTGGATTTCTTCTACGGCGACAACCGCGCGTTGAAGGGCATTAACCTCGATCTGCCGGAGCGGCAGGTGACCGGAATGATCGGGCCGTCGGGCTGCGGCAAGTCCACGCTGCTCCGCGTGTTGAACCGGATGTACGACCTGTATCCCGGCCAGCATGCGACCGGGCAGGCGATGATGGACGGGTTGAACATCATCGATCCAAAGATCGACATCAACGCGCTGCGTGCCCGGATCGGGATGGTGTTCCAGAAACCCACCCCGTTCCCGATGACGATCTACGACAACATCGCGTTCGGCGTGAAGTTGCACGAAAAACTGTCGAAAGCGGCGATGGACGAACGCGTCGAATGGTCGCTGTCCCGCGCCGCCCTGTGGGGCGAGGTGAAGGACCGGCTGAACACCTCGGCGATGGGGCTGTCGGGCGGCCAGCAGCAGCGCCTGTGCATCGCGCGTACCATCGCTGTACGTCCGGAGGTGATCCTGTTCGACGAACCGACCAGCGCACTGGACCCGATCAGCACCCTGAAAATCGAGGAACTGATCGATGAGTTGAAGACTGATTTTACGATCGCCATCGTCACGCACAACATGCAGCAGGCGGCTCGCTGCGCCGACCAGGTGGCGTTTTTCTATCTGGGTGAAATGGTGGAATGCGCCCCCGCGGCGCAGATCTTCACGGCGCCGAGGGAAAAGCGCACCCAGGAATACGTCACCGGCCGGTTCGGCTGAGCCAGAAAGGACACACGCCCATGTCGGATGCGCCAGAGCACCTGGTAAAAAGCTTCGATACCGAATTGAAGCGTCTGCGTGACATGATATCCCAGATGGGTGGCATCGTGGAAAGCCAACTTTCCAACGCCATGAACGCAATCATCCATCGGGACGCCAATGCCGCGACACGTGCGGTGGAGGACGACCCCAAGGTCGATGCCCTGGAACGGGACGTCGAACAATTCGTTATTCAGCTACTGGCCCTGCGTCAGCCGATGGCGGGCGACCTGCGCCAGATTGTTGCCGCTCTGAAAATGACCGGCGATATCGAACGGATCGGTGATTACGCCGCAAACGTCGCCAAACGCAGCATCGTTCTGTCGCAGTTCTCGCTGCCCTATACCCTGACCGGCCTGGCCAACATGGCCCGTCTGGTGCAGTCGCAACTGAAATCCATCATCGATGCCATCGGCAGCAATGATACGGAAACCGCGATCCGCGTCTGGCAGTCCGATGTCGAGATCGACGATATCTATACAGCGCTGTTCCGCGAATTGATCACCTATATGATGGAAGATCCACGTAATATTACCCCGTGCACCCATCTCATGTTCATTGCCAAGAACATGGAGCGGATCGGCGACCACGCCACCAACATCGCCGAAACCATTTACTACGCCGTCAGGGGGGAGGTGCTCACCGAAGCTCGCCCCAAAGGCGACAACTCGGCCTATGCGGTGGTTCGCTCGCGTGATGCCTGAGCACAGGTTTTCCGATGCCGCCCGCCCCTGTCAGGGACTGGCAGGCGCGCAAGGGTGGCGTGGCGGCAGCGCGCGGAAACAGAAACACCTCGGCCGCTCGATCATCCCTCGTTGTCATAGTGGGTCGATCGGTCGTTGTGACACGGGAGAATCGTGATGCCCGACGGTGTATCCAGCCTCACCAAGCCGCTGATCCTGATCGTGGAGGACGAGGTCCCGCTCGTGACCATGCTGCGGTACAACCTTGAAAAGCAGGGCTACCGGGTCGACGAGGCGACCGATGGGCAGGAAGCCCTGACCCGCATTGCCGAAGTCCGGCCCGATCTGGTCCTGCTGGATTGGATGCTGCCTACCTTGTCCGGGATCGAGGTATGCCGCCAGATCAGGCGTCGGCCGGAAACCCGCAATCTGCCGGTGATCATGGTGACAGCGCGGACCGAGGACCAGGATGCGGTGCGTGGACTGGATACCGGGGCTGACGACTACATCACCAAGCCGTTCAGTATCGCGTTCCTGATCGCGCGCATGCGGGCGTTACTGCGCCGTTCCGGGGCGATGCCGGAAAAGGGGCAGATTGGCTTCCACGATATCGAGATGGACCTGGCCGCGCATCGTGTGACCCGCAACGGCCGCCGCCTGCATCTGGGACCGACCGAGTTTCGTCTTTTGGAATTCTTCATCCAGCATCCGCGGCGCGTGTTCTCGCGGGAGGAGCTGCTGGATGCTGTATGGGGCCCCGACATCCATGTCGAGCCGCGCACGGTCGATGTGCATATACGCCGCCTGCGCCGCTCCCTGAACGGGGAGGGGGAATTGGATGTGGTGCGCACCGTGCGCACCGCAGGCTACGCGCTCGATACGGAGTCGGTCTGAACCGGTCGGCCGCAAGCGCCGGGGGCGTTGCCGAGACGGACCGCTAGAACCGGGTATGCGGTTCGCTCGGACCAACCGAGCGGGCCAGATCGGCCGGCACGCTGTTGGCTAGCGCGTTTTGCGCCCCTGCAAGAGCCGAATTCTTCGCGGCACTACCGGAACTGGAACCCAACCAGTAATTTGCGACCTGGGTTGCCATGGCGGCGAGGGTGCCCAACAGCACGTTCGCCAGCGGACTTTCGGCCTCCTTGCCATGCGTGAGGACCATGTAAAGCATGATCGAAAAGCCAACCAGAATGATCCCGGACAGGATCATGCTGCCATAGGCCAGGAAGCTGTTCGTCCCGGCCAGGGCGATCGTGTGGGACCGGGCGGAGCTTACATCGGCCAGGCGGGTCTGCAGTTCCTTCAGGGCGTCCTCGCGCTGCTGGTCCAGCTCCCGGTTCTGCTCCGCCTGCATGCGCAGATGCAGTTCGCCCAGTTTGGTTTGCAATTCCCTAGCCGCATCCGGATTGCCCTGAATGGCGGCGATGGCCGCCGCCGCCCCCTCGGATGTGGTCGGATCGACGCCGACGACGGTCTTGACGATGCCCATGACCTGATCGGCGGCATCCCCGCCTTTCGATCCGAAGATCATGCCCGCGAGTTGCGGGGCCAGGCCCAGGACAAGCGGCAGAAGGGCTGCAAACATTCTATTCTCCGATCGCGGCGAGGGCGGCGTCGCATAAATGGCGGCGTTCCGCCGCCCCGGCGGTTCCACCGTTGATCTTGCGGGTCATGGCATCGATGGACCAGGCATCGGCCAGCGCATTCAGCCCGTTGGTCGACCAGAAGAACGCCGCGCTTTGCCCGGCTCCTCGTGGCGTTTCCGCCCGCTGGGCGGCTTCCTCAACCGTGCAGCCCAGGCTGTTGGCGAAGCGCTGGTAATTGGACCGCCCCGTCAACTGGATCAGGCCGCGGCCGCGGAAGCGCCAGCCGTCGCCCGACGCCTCATCGCCGTTGCCCATGCGACTGGCATAGACACGATTGGCCAATCGCTCCGGATTGCGAGCGCACTCGTTTGCCGCGGCCAGGTTCGGAAACCGTGCCGGCCAGACCTGACACAGCCGTTCGGCACGGTAATTCAGGTTTTCCTGCATCACCTTGAAGCCGCCGCTTTCATGCGCGCACTGCCCGACGAAGGCGGCGATCCGGCGCGGTGTGTCGATCGCGTTGCCACGCAGAGTGTCCGACAAGGCGTCGAGCCAGGATGCCACCTCGGCATCGGTCAGGCGGGGGGCACAGGCGCGGATCGCGGCTTCCAAACCGGCCAGCGGCGCCACCACCGTGGCAGCGGGTGCCGCAGCCGGTGTGGTGGCAAGCGTCGGAGGGGTGGAGGCGGTTGTGGTGGGCGGCGGCGTGACAGTGGGAAAGTCGGACATCTGGTTGGAGAATGCCGGGTCGGTCGAAGCAGGCACTGGTTGTGCGTCCGAACGGGTAGCCGCGGCCGATGGCGACGGGGCTGGCGACCGCGTGGTCGGCGGTTGACGTGCCGGCTCCGGGGTCGCCGTGGGTGCCGAGGGGTTGATCGATGGGGCCAGCACGCCCGACGACGGCTGCGTGAACAACGCGGCTGCCGCGGCCACCGCGGCACGGTCGTCATTGCGCCGGAACAGGCGGGCCAGCAGATCGCCGAGACTGCTCATGGCACGAACGATCCGACATGCGGCACACGGCCTCGTCCATTTCGATGATTCGCCATCTTGCCCATGATTCGTTCCTTGGCGGGGTGCCAACCCCGGAGCCCACCGATCGGTCCGCGATCGCCGGCGCGACTCATCGCATCACACGTATATAGTGCAAGTTCGTCAAGTCCGCCCGCTCCCCCGTCCTGTTTCAATGCGTGTCGCAACCAACCCGCTCGGCCCTGCGGTCGATCGTCAAGTTCGAAGTCGAAACGACAATGACACCGACACCGCCGCGAGCGCCAGCGCGGCCGAACCATACAACAGCCAGGACGGCGCGATCGGCAGCAGCGCGCCCGCCAGCAAGGGGCCGAGACCGGCGCCCAGATCGCGCCACGTGGCCAGGCGCGCCAGGGCGCTGACCCGCTCCTCGGGCGGAACGGAGGTCGCCGCGACCGGGGCGGGCAGAGGCTGCAACAATCCGCGCAGCAGCACGATCATGATGGCGCCGACCCAGAGACCGCCCGCCCACCACGCGCTCAAACCGATCGCCGCGAGTCCCACGGCCGATCCCAGGGACAGCAGGATCAGCATCGGCAGGGCGCCGAAACGTTCCCCCAGCGCGCCACCCGCCGGACCCAGAGCAACCTCGGACGCGTAGCGCAGGGTCAGCGCGGCACCGGCGGCCAGTGCGGCACCCTCGGCCAAGGTCGCGGCAGCCAGAACCGACAACCCCATCACGAACAGCCCGTCCAGCGCCATGCCCTGGATGAACGACCATTGATCCAGGCGGGTCGGCATCCCGAAGCGCGGCCCGCCATGCACTTTCTGGCCCTGTCCACGCGGCAATCGCCAGGCGAAGGGCAAGGCCAGCATGGCCGTGCCGGCCAGGATGATGAATACCAGATGCGGACCGGCGTACTCGGCAAGCACGGCGGCCACCACCAACGCGACCATGGGACCGGCGGCGATGATGGTCCGGCTCCGGCCGCTCCGGCGGGAAGCGCCCCTGATCTCGGCGGTCGCCAGGGCCTGGGTGGCGATGTTCATGGCGGCAAAGGACAAGCCCCAGATTAGGCGCGCCGCCAGCAGCCACCAAACTCCGGGCAGAAGCGCGTACCCCAGGGACGCCGCGGCCGATCCGCAGACCGCGATGCAGCAGGCCGTGCGTGGTCCATGCCGCTCATAACTGCGAGCGACCCAGCCATAGCCGACGATCCGGACCAACCGGTTGGCCGCCAGCAGCACCCCGGCCTCGGCCAGGCTGACCCCGAACGAGCCGGCATAGAGCGGCAGCATCAGGTAAAGGACGGTATCCGTGGGCAATGTCAGGCAAAGCGTGATCGCGCCATCGCGCGAGGACCGGTCGGTCCGGGCCATATAGGCAGCGCCCGTGCCGAGGTGGATGTCCTGGGGAGCGGTGGCGTGAGATTGGCGTGTCATCGGACGTACCGTGCCGAACCCGACCAAATATGACAATTGGATGACATGAGTCGGTTGTCGGTGTAACGCCCGCCGGCGCGGATCCCGCGGGCCGCCGCGCCGAGGCCGATCTCGGTGCCACAGGGCGGGCCTCTACCGCCGGATACGGCCTTCAGGTGGCAACGCACCCGCGGCACGCCTCTCGCGGCGCACTGCGTCCCGGACAGGGTTTACCGTCAGCGCAGGATCACGCCAGGTCAAAACGTAACAGCGCGTGAACCATTCGAAATCGCGAAGTTCTGGAGCGGTTCGCCGTTTCCACTCTGATGAAACCGCGCTGGGGGGATGCCTTGTCCGCACCCGTAGGCCGTACGCGGCTGGCGAACCAGCGTCATCCGGCGCGATGTTTCGACTTCCACTGACTCGGGGGGAGCCCGCGGAGAGGCGCCCGCGTCAGACCGGGATGGCGTCCGCCCCCGCCAGGAACCGCCGGTTCGGGGCACTGCGCGGGCGGGTGCCCAGTCGTTCATTGGCCAATGACCGGGCGACGTCGCGCATATTGCCGCGGATCGCCGCCTCGGTCAGGGTCCAGTCGATGACGTCGCGCTGGGCGTGGCTGCCGCCGATCCGCCATAGCTCGAACCGGGTCGCGAGCAGCAGATCCACCGCCTGCGCGTAGGCGCCGCGGTGGAAGGCGACCAGGGCCTCGACCAGCGGAATGCCGACATCACGGTAAAGCGGGGCTGCCTCGTTCTCGCTTGCGGCGGTTTCCCGCATCGCGGCGAGCCGGCGGTCCACCAGGGCTTCCTGGCCCGAGCGCAATTCCGCCATCGCCGCGTGGACATCGGTGAACACCAGGCAGCGTCCGTCGGCATGCCCGTCCCACAGCCCGACCAGTTCCTGCCAATACCGACTCACGTCGCAGCCCAGCGTGTCCAGCCGCCATAGCAGGGCCGAGGCGTTCGTCAGGCTGACCCCTAGCGGGCGCTGTGTGGCACGAATGGGCCCCTCGTACAGAGCCAGGGCCGCATCGTACTGACCGAGCTCAACGTGGAAGAGGGATTTGTGCCACCAGATATGGACCTGGTTGGCATGGGCCGGTGTGGACCATTGCGCTTCTCGCGCCGCCATCCATCCCAGCCCGTCTTCGGGGCGGCCGGTCATCTCCATGACGTGGGACACAGTGTGGTGCGGCCAGAAGCTGAGCGGTTCGAGTTCGGCGGCCGCGCGGGATTCGTCCTCGGCCCTGGCATAGTCGCCGGCTTCCTCCAGCCCGAACCCATGAAACGCCAGCATGCTCCCGTAACCCGGCATGTCCTTCGACCAGAGCGGCAAGGCGCGCGCCGAGCGGTCGCGGACCAGGGGGAAGCGGCCGAGAAACCCGTCGATCAGGGCGGCTGCCTGGTGCGCCACCAGATCGAACGGATAGGCCATCAAGTGCCGGTCCAGGATGGCAACGGCCTTGCCGCGGCCCCCGGCGACGGCCTGGGTCAGGGCGGCGAGATGGGCGCGTTCGCGGTCATTCAGCGGCAGGGGTGCGGCGGTTTCCACCAACCTTTTTGCCTGGTTGGTCAGGCCGGGGTCGTTGGCCAGCATGAACAGCCAGGCCTTGCCCAGATGCGCCATCGCGAAGTCAGGGGCTGCCTTGCGCGCGGCGTCGAACAGGCCGGGCGTGTCGCCATGCACGAGGTTGTAGGCGCGGACAGCCTGATCATACAGCGGCACGGCTTCGGCCGTGGCGCCGGACAGGATGTGGCCTTGGGCGTCCTTGAGCATGGCTGGCTCCGCTTCACGGGTGGACGAGCAGATGGGCGTTCAGGTTAGCAGAGCCCGTGTTGCCGGACCAAATTTCCCCCGCCACGTCCGGGCTTGGTCCGTTGCGCGACCCAGGCCTGAATGGGTGAAGGAGACGGTCCCTGGTGTTCCGATCACGGCATATGGGTCACATTGGTCGTGTTTCTCGAACCATGGAAACGAATAGCCAGCGTTCGGCGTGTCCCGGCCAGACGGCTGTTACCATCCGGTCGGAGCATGCGCCGGCCCTGGCAATCCTGGAACGAACCCAGCGTATCGCCGTCAGGTCAGCCCATCGGCGATGAAGCGGTCAATCTTGCGGTAGCGGAACAGCCAGCGCCCGTCCTGGCGGACCACCTGATCCTCATATCCACCGGCCGATCCAATATGCGGGCCGGACGGTCCATTCTGGATCACTGACCAGTTGGACCGCACCGAAGCAGTATCGCCGTTCAGGTCGATGACGATATTGGTCGTCAGATGTACCCGCCGCGGCCTGGGGCCGCCGCCCGAGGCGATGCTGCGCGCCTGCGCCGCGACCCCGGCACGACCCGTGCCCTTGCCGAACGCGGTGTCCCAGGTGCCGTCCTCGGTAAACAGGGCCGCCATTTCGTCGAATTTATCGTTGTCCAGCTTGAAGCAATAGGTCGCCAGCAATTCCCGGATCGCGTCCTTGTCGCGTTGCTCGTCGGCCATGGGGTCCCTCCGTGTTCTTGATGCACCGGGGGAGCGTAATACAGGGCGAGCGTGTTGCCGAGGTGGGGGGCGGATGACCCACTGGGTCAGGTCCGATAGCTGCTACAGGGGCCGCCGCCTTGCACGGATGGCTGAATTGTCGTGAAGTAACGGTCGGTCGACATGCCCCTCCGAGCCATGCGGAAGGGTTCGGTGAAGACCGGGAGGATGTGGTAAGCGAATGATGCCCGAGGGAGGTCAAACGAAGCTCGGGCCAGCCCAGATCATGTCCGCCGTTGTCGCCGCGGTCAGCGGACTGGGCGCCGTTCTGGCCGCCATTAGTGCCTTCTCCGGTCAGGTAAAAGGCTTCCTCGGCATCTTCGCCGAGTGGGAGGTCTGGCAGTTGGCGGTCACCGTGGTCGCGCTGAGCGGACTGGGTCTCTGGTTCTTTCTGCTCTCCCGTCAACGACGCTCCATCCTGTTGCGCCCCGAAGCCCTGCGGCTTGAACGCGACAACCCTGATCATCTGATCGGCCGAGCGGAAGATATCGACCGGCTGCTGGCACGCTGCCGGGAGGAGCCATTGGTGTTCCTGGAAGGCGAGTCAGGTGCCGGGAAATCGGCGCTCTTGCGCACCGGCCTGCTGCCCGGCCTGATCAGGGACACCGCATTGCTGCCGATCTACGTCCCCAGCATGGTCGGTCGGGATTGGGACCGCGATCCACGTCGTTTCGTGGCCGCCGCGTTATGGGAGGCGTTGACGAGCGACGAGCGAACCAGATTGAAACTGGAAGTCGCCCCGCCTCCGGCCACCATCATGCAAGTCCTCGACACCATCCCCACCGCGCTCGGCCGGACGCCACTGCTGCTGCTGGATCAGTTCGACGACTACCAGACCCGGCACCTGGACCGATTTCTGGTAGAGAATTCCTGGCTGAAGCCGGACAAGCTGGCGCTGGACAATCCGTTCTGGGCCGATCTACGGCAGCGGTTGGCCGGCGACACCCTGCGGTGCCTGATCGCGACACGCCTTGATAACGCCGGAGGACTGACCAGCGTCCGGTTCGGGGAGTCGGTCACGTTTCGCCTTGGCAGCCTGCCAACGAAATACGTGGCGGAGGTTATCGGCCAACTGATCGACGTGCCGGGCGCGAGCAAGGTCGTCGCCGACCCGGATCGGGGCTGGACGGCGTTGGTCGGGCAATTGACCAACGATCTGGAGCGGGGTGGCACCGTCTTGCCACAGCAGTTGAAGATCGTGCTGGCCGGGCTGGGGACCCTGCCGCGCCGGGTCATGACCGTTGCCGCCTATGACCGTGCCGGGCGTGTCAGCGGCCTTGAAGCGCGCTTTATCGAGGAGTGTGTGAACAAGGTCGCGGCCCTGCGCGGGCTGACACCGGATACCCTGCGCGCAGTCCTGCTCGGCATGGTGGACCCGAACACCGGGCTGAAAACGGTTGAACAATCCCTCGCGGACCTGCGCAACGCCCAGCCGGGCGCCGAATCGGCGACGCTGGAACAGGCGCTGGATGACCTGATCGGCTTGGAGGTGGTCCGCCAGCGGGTCGATCCCTCCACTGCGGCGGCGACCTGGTTGCTGGACCACGACTATCTGGCGCGCGCGGTGCGGGAGGCGGATCGCCGCGCGCATCGCTGGACCCGGACCTTGGCGGACGGCGCCGAGGCCGCAGCGCGCGCCGCCGGGTCCTGGTCGCTCTGGTGGCGCGCGCTGTTGCCGCCGCGCACGCAGCGCCGGTTCTGGCTGGACCGAGTGCGTGGCCGGTTCCGCTACGGCGCCTATCGTCGCTATGCCATCGCCAGCCTGGTTCGGTTCGCGCCCCACGCCGGGGTTGTCGCGGTTCTGCTGGTACTCGGCGGCTTTGAATACGGTCGGATACAGCAACGCAATATGGAGGCCGCGGTCGACCGCACGCTGAACGAACTGGTGTTCGAAAGCGACGGCGGAAGGGGCTTCCGCGTCGAACTTCGGGACGCCGAGGCGTTGCTGGCGCTCCGGTCGCTGTCCGACGCCGCCATGGATCGTGCGTTGTCGCTTCTGCTGACGGACCCAAGCCGGTTACGGGTTTTCGTTCGCCATCCCGATCGCGTGCTGCATGCGCTGATCGGTACCTCCCTGGCTCGGCGAACAATCGCGCTGGCCATGGTGACAAGTCGCACGGCTTCAACCGATCCGCGCCAACCCGGCACAACGAGGGACGCGGTTCTGGGCCTTGCCCGGGTCGCGACATATTTGGAAAATCCAGGCGTGCTACAAGTGACCTGGTGGCTCGACGCCATCGCGGCGAACAAGACGGACCGCTCCGCCCTGCTAGCCCTGTGGGGCGGCCTGGGCGCGCTTGCCGGTCGCCTGACGGAGGCTCAGACGAAGACGGTGGTCCAGATCTGGCTCGACGCCATCGCGGCGAACAAGACGGACCGCTCCGCCCTGCTAGCCCTGGGGCGCGGCCTGAGCACGCTTGCCGGTCGCCTGACGGAGGCTCAGGCGAAGACGGTGATCCCGATCTGGCTCGACGCCATCGCGGCGAACAAGACGGACCGCTTCACCCTGCAAGCCCTGGGGGACGGCCTGAGCGCGCTTGCCGGTCGCCTGACGGAGGCTCAGGCGAAGACGGTGGTCCCGATCTGGCTCGACGCCATCGCGGCGAACAAGACGGACGCGTTCGTCCTGCTAGCCCTGGGGGGCGGCCTGAGCGCGCTTGCCGGTCGCCTGACGGAGGATCAGGCGAAGACGGTGGTCCAGACCTGGCTCGACGCCATCGCGGCGAACAAGACGGCCCCCTACGCCCTGGAAGCCCTCGGGGGCGGCCTGAGCGCGCTTGCCGGTCGCCCTACGGAGGCTCAGGCGAAGGCGGTGATCCCGATCTGGCTCGACGCCTTCGCGGCGAACAAGACGGACCCCTCCGCCCTGCAAGCCCTGGGGGGCGGCCTGAGCGCGCTTGCCGGTCACCTGACGGAGGCTCAGGCGAAGACGGTGGTCCAGACCTGGCTCGACGCCATCGCGGCGAGCAAGACGGACCCCTCCGCCCTGCAAGCCCTGGGGGGCGGCCTGAGCGCGCTTGCCGGTCGCCTGACGGAGGCTCAGGCGAAGGACGTCGCCGCGGCCAGTTTGGACGTCATGCGGTCGGCCCGTGATCCAGACTTGGTTGGTCAGTACGCCGAGATTCGGGTTGCCGCGGTCGCGGGGCTGACACAGCGCCAGCGGATCGCCAGGATCCTGCACACGCTGGACCATCCCCTGCTGCCACCCAAGGCCAGGACAAGCTTGATCGACACAATGGGGAAGCAGGCGCAGCCGGCACAGAGTTTTGACGGGCGGTTTTGGGCAGGCCTGGATTGGGTCGCGACCGAGAGCAAGTCCGACGGCACCCTGAATGGCATCCTTCCGGTTCCCGCCACTGTCGACTGATCCGCCGCCGGCGGTCGATGCATGATTCGGAAGGTCCTGCACGGCTCGGACATACGACGCGATTAGGCTGTATGATGAGGCAGCTTGTGCCGCGGAGCGTCCCGCAGGCCCCACCCGCCCCGCATCTGGCGGCGCCCACCTCGGCCAAAACGAAGGACCGCAACCATGTTCACCGCCGATATCAACTGGGTCGCCCTGCTGGTCGCCACTGCCGTCAAATTTGCCATTGGCGGCATCTGGTATGCCCCACCCGTGTTCGGCAAGAAATGGCAGGCGCTGACCAACCAGACACCGGAGATGGTCAAGGAGCGCATGGGCCAGGCCATGACCACCGACCTGGTCATGAGCTTCATCACCGCCGTCGTGCTCGCTCACGCCATGCAGGCCACCGGCCTGCGGGGCTGGCAATCCGGCGCCGAAATCGGGTGCCTCGCCTGGCTGGGCTTTATCGCCCCCACCATGCGGGCGGCCTATGCCTATGAGGGACGGTCCCTGATCCTCTATGCCATCAATGCCGGCTATCTGCTGGTGTCGCTGACGGTGATGGGGGCGATCATCGGCGCCTGGTAACGCGCCGGGGACGCAAGCCGCCGATCATGACAGGATGTCGTCGATTTCCGTCTCGGAACAACCGGCCTCCCGCAGGATCTCCCGCGAGTGCTCCCCCAAGGTCGGCCACAACCGCCGCACGCTCGGCAGGGATTTCGAAAACTGCGCCGGTATCGCCGTCACCACCACCTTGCCCTCCACCTTGTGCTCGGCTCTCTGGAAAAAATCCGTTTCCTTCAGGTATTCGTCCTCGAACAGGTCCTCCAGCCGGTTGGCCGGGCCGCAGGGGATGTCGGCGGGGCGCAACTCGGCCAGCCATTCGGCCGTGGTGCGCTTTTTCATCCCCTCCGTCAGCGTCGCATACAGCGCATCGACGTTGTCCGAGCGGGAGGGGATACTGTCGAAGCGCGGGTCCTTGATCAGGTGTCCGACGCCCATCGAGTCGAACAGCTTCGACCATTGCGCGTTGCTGACCGCGATCACGCTGATATAGCCGTCCTTGGTCTGATACGGCCGCCGATGCGGGGTCAGCATCCGGGGATAGCCCATCCCTTTTTCCGGTTCGTCGAGGGTGCCGTACCAGAGATGCTCGATCAGCGCGAAGGACAGGATGGTTTCCATCATCGGCAGATGCACTTCCTGGCCCTGACCGGTGCGTTCGCGGTGGAACAGCGCCATGCCGATCATCGACGCCAAAGTGGAGCCGGTCAGCTTGTCCACCACCACCGTCGGGAAATACCGAGGCGCCCCATCCGGCCCGGCATTCAGCGCGGAAATCCCTGACAGACCCTGGATCAGGTCGTCATAGGCCGGAAAATCCCGCATCGAGCTGTCCTTGCGGAACCCGCCGGCCGATGCGTAGACCAAGCGCGGGTTCCGCTTGGACAGATTCTCGTAATCCAGCCCCAGGCGCTTCGCCGGGCCGGCGCGCATGTTGTGCACGAAGACGTCGGCGCCCTCGACCAGTTTCATCAATGCCTCTCGCGCCTCCGGTTTCTTCAGGTCGACGGACAGGCTGCGCTTGTTGCGGTTCAGGGTGGCGAAGTAGCTGGCCATGCCCGGTGTGCGGCTGGGGCCGATGAAGCGGGTGGCATCGCCCTCGATCGTTTCCACCTTGATGACGTCGGCGCCCATGTCGCCCAAAACCTGGGAGGCGAAGGGGCCGAGCACGACGGTGGTGACGTCGATGACTCGGATGCCGGCGAGGGGGCCTTGGTTGGGCGTGGGGTCGGGGGTCATGGATGTCTCCGCGTTTGTGCGCAGAGTTGCCTCGGTCGGATGGCTTGGCAATCCGGCTGGTTCGTGAAAGCCTGCCCGCATGGCAAAGCTGATCCTGACGGGTGACGTCAACCTGATGAACGTCACCAATCCCGCTGTCCCGTTTGCGCGGGTGCGGGAGGAATTCCGCGCGGCGGATCTGGTGTTTTCCAACCTGGAATGCTGTCTCTACGCGCCCCCGGGCGGGCACTCGTTCCACAATGAGGGGTTCTTCGCCGATCCTTCGGTGGCGGCGGAGGCGCTGCGCGGGGCGGCGATCGGGGCGGTTGGGGTCGCCAACAACGTCAATTACGGGGAGGCGGCGATCCTGTCGTCCATCGCCGCCCTGGACGCGGCAGGCATTCCGCATACCGGCGCGGGGCCAGACCTGGCGGCGGCGGCGGCGCCCGTGGTGGTGGAGCGGGCGGAGCTGCGCTTCGGATTCCTGCAACGCAGTTCGGTCTATTGGCCAACCAACCACGAAGCCGGTCCCCATGATGCCGGGATCGCGGTGATCCGTGGCCACACGGCCTATCAGGTCCCAATGCACAAGGTGCGGCCGGAGATTCCGCCGATGAACCGACCGGGTATTCCTCCGGTGATCGTGACCTGGGCCGATCCTGACTATCTGCGAGCGTTCACGACGGATGTGGCGGCACTGCGCGGCCGAACCGACATTGTCGTCGCGTCCTGCCATTGGGGCCTGGGCAAGGACGAACTGCAATACATGCGCGATATCGGACGGGCGGCGATCGATGCCGGGGCGGATATCGTCGTCGGGCACGGACCCCATTACTCACTGGCGATCGAGGTCTATCGTGGCCGGCCGATTTTCTATGGAGTGGGGAGTTTCTCCTTCCACACCGGGCATGGTGGGCGAGCGCATGGGAATTGGGTCGGCATGATGGTGCGCGCGAACGTGGACAAGACCGGCGTGCGGGATGTTGGGTTCCAGTTCGTGCGCCACAACGCGGCCAATGAGTCTGTGCTGTGCCGCCTGGCTGACGAACAGGCAGAACTTGCGGATATCCGGGCGCGCAGTGCGACGTATGGCACGGTGTTGGAAGCGGATGGGGACTCGGTGCGGGTGATGTTGCGGGGCTGATATCGATCCCGGCAGGTCAGTCATGGTGGTGAGTGCTGGGCGGCTGCGGTAGAACTCCACCACGACCACCCGGTGACGCTTGCGAGCACCCGGCGCGATGACGGCCGGAACAGTGTGCGCCGATCCTCCCGTACCCGGTTTCGGCGTGCTTGGCGCGGGTCCGGCATTTGACCGAGCAACTCAATCAACGGGTCTAACGACTTTGAGCGGAATCGCTCGATGCCATTCCTGGGTCTCTCATCCGAACAAAGATTCAAGCAAGACTGAGGGGAACCGTACGCTTCAATCGCGGTAGGGGCGACCATGACTGGCCGCCCCTCCCCCAACCGCGGTTCACTCGATAAACCCGGTCGGTTCCTGCCGTGGGGCGACATTCAGGTCGTGCCGCACCCGGGAAATTGTTTCGTAGACGCTGCGGCGGACCCGGTTGATCCCGCCCAGCGGCCGGTGCGCTTCAACGTTATGCCAGGGCGTGAAGGACAGGTTCTCGCAGAATGCCCTCTGTTCCGGCGAGTCAAACGTTTGTCGCGGGATGGTGATCGAGGCGACCGGTATAAAGGGGGCGTCGCTTTCTTCCCACGTCACGGTGGGATCCTCGATCGGCTGCATATCGGGTTTTGTGCGCAGTTGCACCATGAAGTCGAAGGTTGCATCCAAGTGGGCCAGATGACGGGCCAGATTGTCGTGCAGGAAATCGGGGCCATCGGTGGCGACGAAGGCGGAGGCTGGACCGGACGGGCGAGCGGAGAACTTGCAGGCAATGTTACCGAAACAATAGGGTGTCATGCTCCAGTAACGGATGGCCAGCGGATTGGCCACGGTCTGACTGGCGATGCGGTAGGCCACCAACGCTTCATGCAGCCGCAAGCTGAACGGGTTGAAGCCGGGAACGAAGAAGCGCCAGATCGCGGGTGCCGTTTGAAAATCGACATAATCCGCGGCGTTGCGCACGAAGAAGGCCGGATGGTTGATCATCAGGAAATCTTGCGTGGTTGCTGGGCTGTCCTCGACGCCCATCAGCTTGATCGCCATCCCGCGGCCGTCGAGGGACTTGTCGGCACCTGGCTTGTCCGCGCCGTTGGAGAATCTGATCCAGGCCTGGTAGACGCGAGGACTGGCAAACACCCCGGCTCGCAGAGCGGATGGCAGGCTGTCCAGGACGCGGAACTCGGCCCGCACGCAGCCATGCGCCTTGGTGTGGGCGTCCCGGCGAGCGGGAGCGGTTTGGGCGGCGGTACGGACCTTGGCCTCGGCGGATTGGGTGATGATGCGGATGGCCTCGGCTTCTTCCGCGGGCACGGTTTCCTGGATCGAGAGCATACCTGCCGTGTTCTGGCCGGCCATGATAGCGGCACCTTTTCAAGGCCTGGGGCCAGTGTCGGGACATGGCCCAAGCGTGTTGCCGGAATGATCGCATCGTAACGCGGCATGGCCCGGGCAATCGTTGCCGTAAAGCCGTAACCATTACCGGTCCGAATCCAGGGTCGGTGATCGTCGGCGCTGCGTCAATGGTCCGTTCGCGGGCAATCGCGGTAACCACTCAAGCCGCGGGTTCGGCAGCCATCCATCACCCGATGGTGCGTATCGTTCGCATCGCGCGACGGCGCGTGTCTTGCGCATCGCGCGACGGCGCGTGTCTTGCGCATCGCGCGACGGCGCGTGTCTTGCGTTTGATAGCGGTCTCGCCGATCCTGATTCCAAGGGATGGGGGAAACAATGGCCGAGGATTTCGATTACATCGTCACCGGGGCCGGATCGGCCGGTTGCGTCGTAGCGGCGCGCCTGTCGGAATCCGGGCGCCATCGGGTGCTGCTGCTGGAAGCCGGGCCGCCGGACACCAACCCCTGGATCCATATCCCGCTCGGATTCGCGCGAACCTATGTCAACCCCAAGGTCAACTGGAAGTTCGAGACCGCGCCGCAGCCGCAATTGAACAACCGTCAACTCTATCTGCCGCGTGGCAAGACGCTCGGTGGCTCGTCTTCCATCAACGGCATGGTCTACATCCGCGGCAACCACGGCGACTACGATGAATGGCGCCAGCGCGGGTGTGATGGCTGGGATTGGGATTCCGTCCTGCCCTACTTCAAAAAGGCGGAAAACCAGACCCGCGGTGCCGACGAATTCCACGGCGTCGGCGGGCCGTTGCACGTGTCTGACCAGCCGTCTCGGTTTGAGCTGGCGGATGCGGCGCTGGACGCCTGTGTCGAGGCCGGCATTCCCCGGAACCCGGACTTCAACGGCGCGCTGCAGGAAGGCTGCGGCTACTACCAGACCACCACCAACAACCGCCGGCGCTGGAGCACCGCCCAGGCCTATCTGGCGCCGGCCCGCAAGCGGCCCAACCTGGAAGTCCGCACCGGCGCGCACGCGACCAAGGTGCTGATCGAGAACAACCGAGCGGTGGGTGTCGAATACCAATCCCCGCAAGGTCGCCAAACCGCACGCTGCACGGGCGAGGTGATCGTCTCCGGTGGCGCCTATGGCTCTCCGCAGTTGCTGCTGCTGTCCGGACTGGGGCCGGCGGATCATCTGCGCGACATGGGGATCGAGGTGGTGCGCGACATGCCGGCCGTCGGCTCCAACCTGCATGATCATTTCAACACCAACCTGAACTGGCGGATCAGCAAGGCGATCACGTTGAACGATCTGGAACGTAGTTGGCCCCGGAAGATCAGCGCGGCCATACAATACGCGATGTTCCGGTCCGGTCCGATGGCGAGCAACGGGGTGCATGCCGGTGTGTTCACCCGATCCGACCCGCGGCTGGAGCGGCCGGACCTGCAAATCAATATTTTCGAGTGGAGTACGTTGGAGCGCAGCAAGACCCGGGTAAAGCCTCACCCATTCCCGGGCTTCACCCTGATGCCGGTGCATCTGCGCCCGGACGGACGCGGGACGGTGCGGCTGGGCAGCCCGGATCCTCTGGCGCCGCCGAAAGTGCTGTTCGACTATCTGCGCAGCGAATACGACATGCGGGCGTTGCTGGCGGGCATCGACCTCTGCCGCAAGATCGCCGCCCAGCCGGCGCTGAAACCCTATATCGTGGAGGAGATCACGCCCGGCCCGTCCGTGACGGCGGAGAAGGACCTGATCGCATTCATCCGGGAAACCGGAGTGTCGAACCAGCACCCGACCAGCTCCTGCGCGATGGGACCGGGGACGAATACCGTGGTCGACCCTCGGCTGCGGGTGCATGGGATTGCGGGGTTGCGGGTGGCCGATGCCTCGGTGATGCCGGTGGTGGTTGGGGGGAATACCAACGCACCGACGATCATGATCGGGGAGAAGGTCTCGGCAATGATCCTGGAAGACGCGAACGGAGGCACACGGATGGCGGCGTAGGGGCGGTCGACGAGTCCCCCTCGACCACCGGCGCCGCCTGTGCTTGCATCGCGTGGCAGTTCAGGAGACCCCAACCATCCCCAAGATCCCCGCGAGCGACGAAGCGAACCTGGACGCCACGCTGAACCAGATCGCGGCGACCCGGGGCTACGTGTCCAATCTGATGCAGACCCTCGCCTTGGCACCCGATGGCCTCCGTCCGTTCGCCGCGCTTGGCGAATATTGCCGCTTCGGCACTTTGCTGACCGAGCAGCAGCGGGAGCTGGCCATCGTGATCGCCCTCCGCGATGTGCATTACGGTTGGAACCATCACGCGCCGCTCGCGCGGGCGGTCGGCATCACCGAGGAGCAATTGGCACTGATCCGGGAAGGGCGGACACCGCGGACCCTGGAGCCCGCGGAGCATGCCCTGTGCGACTATGCGTTCGAGGTTAATGCCTGCCGCCGCATCCCACCCCGCGTCGCGGAGGCGCTGCATGAGCACTTCAAGCCTCGGCAGATCGTCGATATTGCCCTGCTCAGCGCCTACTACATGGCGGTCGCGGCGCTCGCGATCGGGCTGGACGTGGAGATTGAGCCGCCTGAAACCTTGCAATTGGAGCAGGAATGGCAGCGCAACGCCCTGGCAAAAACGGACGAGGCCAGCCCCGCCCCGTGATCAGTCCCGCCCCGTGATCAGTCCCGCTTTGTGATCAGTCCCGCTTTGTGATCAAGGCCGGCCCGTGAGGCCCGGGGTCGCCGAGGCGATGGCGTGCAGGCCGAATCCCAGGAACAGCACGCCTGAAATCCGGCTGACCCAGATGGCGTGGCGTCGGTAAAGCCGACGCACCACGGCGGCGCCGATCACGGCCACCAGGACCGCGTCGGCCGCGATGAAGCCGACACAGGCCGCGGCCAGCAGCGGCGGAAACGCGTCCCAATCCAATGCTCCACCATGCCCGGCCAGCAAGGCGGTGAACATCGCGACCGAGACCGGATACGCCTTCGGATTGGACAATCCGAACAGCAGACCGCGCAACAACGGTCTGCGCGGCTCATGGGTCAGTCCGCCATCGGCGTCCCGGCGCGCGGACACGGCCCGATAGCCGAGCCAGCAGAGGTAGATGCCGCATATCAGGCCGAGGACGTCGAAGACGAGCGTGCCAATGGACCGGGCGCCGATGATCGCCACCAGCGCCAGCGACGCCCAAAGGATGTCGCCGGCGAAGTGGCCGCACAGGAACAGCGCCCCCGCCCGTCGGCCTCGACTGGCGCCGATGCCAAGCAGGGCGAGGAACGCGGGGCCGGGTGCCAGCGTATAGGCGGCACCGGATGCCGCCGACGCCAGCAACAGGCCGAAGGTCACCCGCCGAACGCCTGGTCCCAGGCCTCGGGGATCATCAGGTAGTTCTCGCCCTGCTTCACCAGGCGGGCGAAACCGGGGAAATGCACATGCATGCCGGCGATGAGTTGCTTGTCGGTCGCCACCATGTCGAACACGCGCTTGCGGGTCGCCGCGGCGGCATGCTGATCGGTGTCGAACGCCATCGTCACCTCCGGGCGCGGCACCTGCACTTCCGGCACGTGGATGATATCGCCCCAGATCAGCAGGGACTGATCGCCAGACGCGATCATGTAGCCGCTATGGCCGGGCGTATGGCCGTGCATCGGAATGGATCGCACGCCCGGGAACACCTCGGTGCTGGTGCTGAAGGTGCGGGTCTGGTTGTGGTAAGGGGCGATCTGTTCCCGCGTGCACTGGAAATACATCTTCTTCTCGCGCTCGCCGGCCTGGCTCATGGCGGCATCATCCAGCCAGTGCCTCGGCTCGTTCTCGTGCACCACGAGTTCGGCGTTGGGGAAGAATTTCTGCCCGGTCTTCGGGTCGGTCAGGCCGGCCGAGTGGTCCGGGTGCATATGCGTCAGGATGACGGTGTCGATGTCGGCGGGATCGACTCCGGCGGCCTTCAGGTTCTGTTGCAGCTTCCCGGCGGTGGGCAGCAGGTAGTCGCCCGAGCCGGTCTCCACCAGCGCCAGCCGGCCGGCCGAGTAGACCAGATAGCAATTCACCGAGGTGCGGCGTCCCGGGCGGAACTGTTCGGCCAGCAAGCGGGTCGCGTCGGCCGGGGCGATGTTGTGCATCACCTCCACAACGCCATCCAGATAGCCGTCGGACAGAGCGGTCACAACGATATCGCCGATGCGCCGATGGTAGACGCCCGGGATTTGCTGGGTGGGAATCTGGATCATGGAAACTCCTGAGATTGGGTCACTGCGAGAGTGCCGGGAGCATTTCCGCCCAGCCGTTGCCGGGGTCAAGCCCGTCGGGGAACTGCTGATCGAGACGGCGTGCGTTAGGGTGCTCTTGCTACAGCGCCACCCCAAGCGCCGCGAGCCCGGTCGCCGCCACGGCACCGCCGACCACGACGATCCAGGGCGAGACCGCCCAGAGCGTCAGGGCCAGGAAGGCCACCGCGGTCAGGCCGAAATCGGCGGGTGTATGCATGGCAGCGGTCCAGACGGGTGTGTACAGGGCCGCCAACAGCACGCCGACAACGGCGGCATTGACGCCTCGGAGCGCGGCTTGCACCGGCATCTGGCGTCGCAGCGTGTCCCAGAATGGCAGGACCCCAACCGCAATCAGGAAGGAGGGGGCGAAGATGGCAATCGTGGCAATCAGCCCGCCCAGCCAACCATTCGGCGCCGGTTGCATGACGGCGCCCAGATAGGCGGCAAAGGTGAACAGCGGGCCGGGCAACGCCTGGGCCGCGCCATAGCCCGCCAGGAACGCATCGTTCGTCACCCATCCGCTCGGCACCACCGCGGCTTGCAGCAGCGGCAGCACGACATGGCCGCCGCCAAAGACCAGGGCGCCGGCCCGGTAGAACGCGTCGATCAGGTGGATCGTCTGGTTGGACGTCATGGCCGCCAGCGGCTGCAACCCGACCAGCAGGAACACGAACAGGAACAGGCACACCAGCGCCACGCCACGATGCAGGGTCATGCCGAGCGGAACGTGGTCGCCTCGCATGCGGAGGTCGGAACGGGGGAGGAGGGTCAGGCCGACCACAGCGCCCATCACGATGGCGCCGATCTGCCCTAATGCCGATGGAACCATCAGTGCAATCAGCGCGGCGGCGACGGCGACGGTGGCGCGGTCTCGATCCGGGGTCAGGGTTTGCGCCATGCCCCAGACCGCCTGCGCCACGACCGCCACCGCCACCAGTTTCAGACCCTTGAGCCAGGGGGCATGGCTGACATCGCCCAGGGCCTGCACGCCATAGGCAAACGCCAGCATCATCAAGGCGGAGGGCAGGGTAAAGCCGATCCAGGCGGTGATCATGCCCAGCGGCCCGCCTCGGAGCAGGCCCAGCGCCATGCCGAGCTGGCTGGAGGCTGGGCCAGGCATGAATTGGCAGAGGGCGACGAGGTCGGCGAACCCGCCCTCACTGACCCAACGGCGGCGCTGCACGAACTCGGCACGGAAATAGCCGATATGGGCAATGGGGCCGCCGAAGGACGTGCTGCCCAGGCGGAGGAAGATCAGCAGGATTTCGAGCGCGGAGGATCGGTTCGGCGTCGAGTCTGGCTTGTCCGTCACGGCACGCCTCCCGGGGCTGATGGCTGTCCGGCTGATACCGTGCCGGCGCGGGGCAGGCAAACGATGTTGCGTCGACGATACGGTGGCTGGCTCGGGTCTCCCCGAATTGTAACGCAAGGACCCGCCAAAGCCAGGCCGGCGTCGGGGCGCCATGGGGTGACCGCGGCAAGCGCCTGTTTCGATCGGGTTCTGGCCCGCAACCGGCGTCGTTGCGTTGACACTCGATTCTCTACGTTGATAAGATTGCTAAAATTCCAAACGGAGCCTCAGTTGTCCGAACAGTCCGATGGCCCCTCCGCCGTTTCGCATCGTGATCCGGGTCGCAGACCGCTCCTGACCGGCTTGTTGGGTCTGTCCGCCAGCCTGCTTGCCGTTCGCCCTGCCCTGGCACAGGGCACCGCCGGCCACCACCATGGCACAGGCAGCGTCCAACCCACCCCACCTGCCACGCCGGCCCCGCGCGGGGTGCCGCTGGTGGATCCCGAAACGCGCCGGTCAGCCAATGGAGAGCTGCGCACGACCCTGCGCATCCACTATACCTACAAGGACGTCGGCGGCTTCCGTCTTTACATGCGCAGCTACGACGGCATGATCCCCGGCCCGACATTGCGCGTCCGCCCCGGCGATACCCTGCGCATCCGGTTGGTTAACGATCTGCCTCCGAACCGTGACACGACACCGATGGACCTCAGCATCCCGCATCATTTCAATACGACAAATTTTCATTTCCATGGTTCCCATGTCAGCCCGGAGGGCATCGCCGACAACGTTCTGCGCGTGATGGAGCCCGGCCAGACCTACGACGTGGAGATACCGATACCCGCCGATCACACGCGTGGCACCTATTGGTATCACCCCCATCATCATGGGGGAGCCGATGTCCAGATGGCCAGCGGCATGGTCGGCGCCATCATCGTGGAAGGGGACTTCGCCGAGGTACCGGAAATCGCGAACGCGGTGGAGCGGACACTGGTCCTGGGCCAGGTCGTGTTCGACCGGCACGGCATGATCGAACGTTTTGAAACCGTGTTTCCCGAAGGGGCCACGCGGTTCCTGACGGTGAATGGTCAACGCGAACCCGTGATCCAGATGCGACCCGGCGAAGTGCAGCGGTGGCGGTTGCTGCATGCCGGCTACCAGGACGATTTGTTCCTGGACCTGGAACAACACGGTTTTACCATCATCGCATTCGACGGCATCGCGCTGTCGGCCATGCGACGGACCGACCGGCTGCTGATGGCGCCTGGGCAGCGGGCCGACATTCTGGTGCGGGGCGGTGATCCGGGCACCTACCGGTTGCAGGCCATGCCCTATGATCAGGGCTATCCCTCGCCGACAGGGCTGCTCGCGCATCTGGTCGTGGCCGGAGAGCGCATGACGATGCCGTTCCCGACCGCCCTGCCCCCTGGCCCGTTGCGAACCATCGACGATGCGGAGATCACGAACCGGCGCGAACTGGTGTTCTCGGCCCGGGTGCCACAGACCGAGGCGGCTGCGGAGTTCCGGGAATTTAGCTTCATGATCGACGGAAAGCTGTTCGATCACGACCGGGTCGATCAGCGTATCATTCTGGGCGCGGTGGAGGAGTGGACGATCAAGAACCTGCACATCCACGACCACGTCTTCCATATCCATACGAATCCATTCCAGGTCACCCGGATCAACGGGCAGCCCACGGAGCCGACATGGCGGGATACGGCCGTCGTGCCGGCCATGGGCAGCCTCACGTTCCGCTCGCGCTTTCTGGATTACACCGGGAAATTCATGTTGCATTGCCACATGATGAACCATGAGGAGATGGGCATGATGCAGTTGGTGGAGGTCGTCCGGGCCCCCTGACCCTGCCCATGGCCCCCTCTGTCCCGACACCCCCAGGTTCGTTGCGGCGCGGGCGGATCCAGTTCAGAGCCCTGGTCTCTTCCCGAAGCAAACTACCGAAAATCCCGTGTCGGCACCTTGATCCCATAACTCGGACGGCGCCCATGCACATGGATATCCCGTCCGGTGCGCCCCCCGATCCCCTTCTCCTCACGCGGATCCGGACCCATCCCGTGTCTGGCCTCATCGCCTAGCCCGGCCCGGAGGGGGGAGGCATCCTCGCGCTGCCCCACCGAGCGCAAAAGGTCAGACAGATCGGTCATGTGATCGGCGATGACATGGATCACCCCGCTCTCGCGCTGCAACTTGCCGTGGCAGCCGATCATGCTGGCGGACAGGATCAGGCGGCGCTGCGCCTCGAACTGGGAGGCCCAGACGATCAGGTTGGCATGGCCGGTCTCGTCTTCGATCGTCATGAACAGCACGCCGCGCGCGCTGCCCGGCCGCTGACGGACCAGCACGATCCCGGCCACGCTCACGCGCCGGCCGTCGCGGATGGTGGCCAGATCGGCACAGCGCACAATTCCGCGTTCGGCCAGATCAGGCCGCACGAAGGAGACCGGATGATCGCGGAGACTGAGACCGAAGCTGCGATAATCCTCCACCACCTGCCGCCCCTGGGGCATGGCGGGCAGGCTGACGGCAGGTTCGTTCTGGTCGGGCAGAAACGGCGCCCGGCCCCGGTGAGGATCGTCGTTGCTGCTCGGCAGACTCGCCGCCCCACCAGGCAGCAGGGGCAGATCGTCGAACAGCGGCAACCGCGTGTCCGACAAGCCTTTGATCGCCCACAGCGCCTGCCGCCGGTCAAGGCCCAGGGCGCGAAACGCATCGGCTTCCGCCAGCCGCTCCAGCGCCGCGACGGGAATATGCGCGCGTCGCCAGAGATCCTCGATGGAGCGGTAGCCGCCGGCACGGCGAGCAATGATCTCCTCCGCATGGAGCGTGGTGAGGCCCTTCGTCATGCGCAAACCCAGCCGCACCGCCAGAAAGCGCGCCCGGGCCGGATTTCCTGGGAGCTCCCCTGGGGATCCCCCGGGGAGTTCCAGCGTGCAATCCCACGCGGAGGTATTCACACAGACCGGCCGGATTGCCACCCCATGCAGTTGCGCGTCGCGCACGATCTGGGCGGGGGCGTAGAAGCCCATCGGCTGCGCGTTCAGCAGCGCACAGCAGAACACGTCCGGATGGTGGCATTTCAGCCAAGCCGAGGCATAGGCGATCAGCGCGAAACTCGCGGCATGGCTCTCGGGGAAGCCGTAGCTGCCGAAGCCCTCGATACGAGAGAAGGTTTCGGCGGCAAATTCGGGTGTGTAGCCACGTTCGACCATACCGCCGATCATCTTGTCGCGGAAATGATGCACGCCACCGGTGAACTTGAACGTGGCCATGGACCGGCGCAGCGCATCGGCCTCCCCCGGCGTGAAGCCGGCGCAGACGATGGCGACCTGCATCGCCTGTTCCTGGAACAGCGGCACGCCCAGGGTCTTTTCCAGCACGCGGCGCAACTCCGGAGTGGGATAGTCGACCTGCTCCAGCCCCTCCCGCCGGCGCAGATAGGGATGCACCATGTCGCCCTGGATCGGGCCGGGACGCACGATCGCGACCTGGATGACGATGTCGTAGAAGGTACGCGGCTTCAGGCGCGGCAGCATCGACATCTGCGCGCGGGATTCGATCTGGAAGGTGCCCAGGGTGTCGGCCTGGCGGATCATCGCATAGGTGGCGGGGTCCTCCTGCGGCACGCCGGCCAGGTCCATACGGATGTCACGATGCTGTGCCAGCAGGTCGAAGCCACGCCGCATGCAGCCCAGCATGCCCAGGCCCAGGACATCGACCTTCATGAAACGCAGGGCCTCGATATCGTCCTTGTCCCACTCGATCACCTGCCGGTTCGCCATGCTGGCGGGTTCGATCGGTACCAGATCGTCCAGTCGTTCCTGCGTCAGTACGAAACCGCCGGGATGCTGCGACAGATGACGAGGGAAGCCGACCAGCGCGCGGGTCAGTTCGATGGTCAGGCGCAGGCGGCGGTCGTTGGGGTTCAGGTTCAGTTCTACGATGCGTTCATCGGTGACGTCGTCCTCTCCCCAATGGGAGATCTGGGATGCCAGGGCCGCGGTCACGTCCTCGGTCAGGCCCATGGCCTTGCCCACGTCGCGCACGGCGCCGCGGCCGCGATAGCGGATCACGGTGGCGCACAGAGCGGCGCGGTCGCGGCCATAGGTGTCGTAGATCCACTGGATGACTTCCTCGCGCCGCTCGTGCTCGAAATCGACGTCAATGTCGGGCGGTTCCTTGCGTTCGGCGCTGACGAACCGTTCGAACAAAAGGCCACTATGGGTGGGATCGATGGAGGTGATGCCCAGCACATAGCAGACGGCGGAATTGGCCGCCGATCCGCGCCCCTGGCAGAGGATCTGGCGGGATCGGGCGAAGCGGACGATGCTGTCCACCGTCAGGAAATACGGCGCGTAGTGCAGTTGGTCTATCAGGCGCAGCTCGTGGTGAAGCTGCTTTGTCACATCGTCTGGAATGTTGTTGTTGTAACGAATGGCGGCGCCTTCCCAGGTCCGGCGCTCCAGGCTTTGTTGCGCAGTCAGGCCGGCGATGTGGACCTCGTGCGGATACTGGTAACTGAGTTCGTCCAGGGAGAACGTGCAGCGTTCGGCGATCTCGTGCGTGCGGGCCAGGGCTTCCGGATGGCGGGCGAACAGGCGGGCGGTCTCCGCGGGCGGTTGCAGATGGCGATCGACCGAGCGTTCGCGACGGAAGCCGACATCGTCGATGGTGCAGCCCTCTCGGATGCAGGTCAGCACATCCTGCAGGATGCGCCGCCCGGGGGCGTGATACAGCACGTCGCCGGTGACCACGGTCGCGACGCGGGTTTGTTCGGCCAGATCGGCGATCCGTTGCAGCCGGACGGCATCGTTAGGGCGGCGATGCAATGTCAGGGCCGTATAGGAACGATTTCCGAAATATTCCCGTAGGATCTGCATGTTTTCGCGTGTGATGCCCTCGCACAGGATGGCGAGCAGGCCTTCGTTGTGGGCGGCCAGATCATCCCAGTGGAGTTCGCAGGCGCCCTTGCCGGCGCGGGCTTTCCCCAGGGTCAGCAGACGGCAGAGGCGTGACCAGGCGGGCCGGTCGGTCGGATAGACGAGAACCGAGGGACCGTCGGTCAGGTCCAGCCGGCAGCCAGGGATCAGGCGAACATGCGCCTCCTTCGCGCGCTGATGGGCGCGGACGATGCCCGCCACCGAATTGCGGTCGGTGATGCCGAGGGCAGGGATACGGAGGAGAGCGGCGTGGGCAAACAGTTCCTCGATATGGGAGGCGCCGCGGAGGAAGGAAAAATGGGTGGTGACCTGGAGTTCGGGGTAGAACATGGCGATCTCGCGCTGTATCAGGGATCGCGGCCCAGGGATCATGCAGCTTTGTCGAGCAGGCCGTTATTGGGGTTTATTTGTGTAATGCCAGTTATTCTGGCGGCTGGTTTTCTCGCGGGCGGCATAGTACCCCGCGTCATTGGAAATGTCGGGATACCCTGCTCGGAGCAAGCCAACTACGCCGGGCAAACGTCGGTGTTTATTCCCGACATTATGAACGACTCGGGGTAATAGGGGTACGATGTGTCCTTGGTTTGGCAATACCAGTCCGCATGGAAGCGACCCTCGGTCGGTGTCACCCACCCTGGGTATCAGTCGTTTTGCGGGTTGGGATAGGGCGATTCCTGTGCTCATTCCCGTCCTCCCACTTTCGGGGCCTGTCCGCCCGGTTGCTTCATCAGCACGAATCCCGAGCCTTGCAGGTGCCGCACCAGACGATCGGCCGTGATGCGGGCCATCATGTCATCGGCATGGGTCACTCGTTTCCGGCCCTCATATCGCAGGGCAAAGGCGATGCTTTCAGCGATCTCCTCGGGTGTGGCGAGGCGCAGGTATTCGTCGGTCATCAAGTCCCCTTTCAGTGTCCGTCCGAGCCCAACAAGTGCCTTTGCAAAGACGTGGCGTGGCTGTTTCGGATGTTTCGACCCATTACCAATATAGACGCATCGCTTTCGGGCGCGTGCCTGCCAGCCGGCTCACGATGTCTCTTTGAAAAACCCATGATGATCTCGGATGGATGCTCAGAAAAAATCTCAGAAAAATCCGTGCAGGAACCAGCGCATGTCGCCGGTCACGCTGTCGGCACCGTCGCCACGACGGAACAGCCAATAGCGGCGGCCTTCTTCGTCCTCGACGCGGAAGTAATCGCGCACCGACCGCATCTCCCCGTCGCGCTTCCACCATTCGCCGGCGATGCGTTCCGGTCCGTCGGCGTGGCGGACCCGGTGGCGGATGCGGCGCCAAGTGAAAGCGATGGGCGGATGGTCGGGTAGCAACGCCATCGCATCCACTGGCTGCGGCGGATCCAACAGGCGGACCGGGCGTGGCAGATCGGTGGGCCAACCTCCCCTCCCCGGCGAGATTCCGCCAGGTCCTGTTCGAGATCTGATGACTTGCGTCCCCAGTGGGATTCCGGATGAGGCGCCGGGTGGGATCAAAGCCGGTATCCGGCGCACCGAGCGTTCCGGCACGTCGCTCTCGACCGGCGCGTTGCGATAGACCCGTTCCGCACCCAGCCGGTTGGCGAGCCGGTCCACCAAAGGGGAGATGTCGGTCTCGGCCTGGTCGGCCTCGGTCAGTCGGACCGCCGATTGGGCATAGGCCAGCGCGTCGGCGTGCGGCACCACCAGATGCATCGCCTCGACCCCCAGGCCGGGATCGACCCGTTCCAGCCGTTCGTCCAGCATACGGGCCAGATGGCGTGCATCGCGGGACGGGCGGGCGGTGCCGATGCGGATGGCCTGGATGGAACCGTCGACACGTTCGAACAGCAGATCCAGCCGTCGCGCGCCACGGCCGGATTTATCCAGGTCTTCGCATACCATCGCGGTTAGGCGCGCGATCACCGTGGCAAACGCCTCGGCCGTCAGCAGCGGCTCGACGAATGTCAGCCTGGCTTGTGGCAGATCGGGAGGGACACTGGGGACAATCGGCTCGAACACCGCGCCCAGCGCCTGGTCCAGACGCATGGCCAGCAGGGCACCGAAGCGCCGCGCCAGTGGAGCACGCGGCAGGGTGGCGAGTTTCCCCACCTGCTCGATCCCCAGCAGGCGCAGGCCCTCAATGATATCACCGGGCAGACGCAACGCTTCGATGGGCAGGTTCGCAAGGGCGGCGACCCCAGCCTGCACCGGCACGACCGTGATGGCGGGTGGCCCGCTTGGGAGCGTCCCAGACGAGCCTCCGAACCGTGCCACCGCGTGCGCGACCCCGGGCGTATCGGCGATCGCCGCGCGGGCATTCAGGCCCTGGGTTGCGAGGCGGGTGGTCAGGTCGCGCAACAGCGCGGTCTCCCCGCCATGCAGATGGGCGCCGCCGGTCACGTCGATCCAGATCCCATCGGGCGGATCAGCCGAAGCCAAAGGCGCGTAGCGGAGACACCACCATGCCAGGCGCCGCAGCGCCGCGGCGTCGGCAACCGGGTCCGCGTCCCGCACCACCAGCCCCGACACCATGGCCTGAGCCTGCGTCAGGGTCATACCTGGATGCAGACCCTGCGCCGCCGCCACCGCATCCGCCGCGGCGATCACCCGACGCCGGCCGTCGTGCCTAGTCGTGACCAAAGGGGATGTTGTCCCCGACGCATCAGGCTGAGCGGCGTTCTGTTTGTGCAACCGATCCGTGGCGAAGGTCGGCAACCAGAGCGAGATGACCCGTCGCATCGCATGCCTCCACGATCCAGGACCCCGGCTCTCCGCCGCGGCATCTTGTCAGTTCCAATCGCCAGCGCGCGCGTCCCAGGCCGGGGGTGAAGGGGGCGTGTGGCAGAGCCGGTGGCGAGGGCAGGGACACCACACGCCATCGCGTGATCGCGGCGCTAGGTTCGGCCAGCACCGGGTCGTCGAACCCCTGGCTGCGGCGCAACACCATGGCCAGCACGCCGCTCTGCTCCGCCGCCAGTTGCAGCCGGCGGGAGGCGACCAAGGTCAGGCGGCCGGTGACTTCTCCCACCACCGAGGCGAGGCCGGTATGGCGCAACCCTTCTTCCATCGCCGGCAGCACGTCCTTGCCGGCTTCGGCGAAGATCACCCGATCGGGGTGCAGGCCAGCGCTGGCGAGGCCGGGGGCGAACAGATCGGCCTGACGCAGCACCCACAGGACCGGGCCTGGCAGACGAGCAAGCAGGCCGGCGATGAACAAAGTGGCCGCGGCCCCGTATTCGGTATCCGGGCCGGCCCCGACGGCTTCATGCAGGGCACCGAGCCGCAGGCCACCGGCTGGCAGCGCCTGGTCGATGGCGGGAATGCCGAGAGATAACGTGCTGTCCGGACGGGTGGCGGCGGCCCCATGCTCGATCCGCGCGATCCGGGCGCGCAGGTCGTGCAGCACGGTCGAGCGGAGGGGCTTCAGGGGAGCCGGATTGGGGGAGACCGCAAGGAACATAAAGAGAACATAGGGATAAAATCATCGCCGAGTCGAGTCGAGAATTCAAGGGTAGGTCGAAAATCGGACGCATGGGCGGTCAGGACGTAGCAAACCCCATCACGACAACACCGAGGCGCGGAAGATCGCCCGGTATCCATGGCTTCTGGGGAAATAATCCTTCCTTGCCAGAGCGTGATCATACTGAGCAGCACGTAACAGCGTGCGAATCACGCGATAAAACAAAGATCAGAGCGTGGTCACGCTGAGCGGCACGTATCAGCGTGTGGATCATGCGATAACATAAAGAACCGGAGCGGTTTACCGTTTCCGGACACGGTAAGCCGCTCAGGATCGAACCTGTTCCAAACTCTCCGTGTCCCGGTGCCTCTTTGGCGAGGCCTGCGGCGGACGATCGCGGACATTGGTGCCGCCCGGTTCAGGCATGACCGCCCGGAACCGCCGCTCCGATCCCGGCGCCGTGATCGGGACCGGGCCGCGCAAATGGCGCTCCACGAAATAGAGCGGTCGCCGCTTGCTCTCGTTGAAGATGCGCCCGAGATATTCCCCGATGACACCGAGGGTCACCAGTTGGGCGCCCCCCAGGAACAGCACGACGGCCATCAGGCTAGGATAGCCGGCGACGGGATTGCCATAGAGCAGGGTCTTCACGATCACCTCGGCCAGGTAGATCGCGGCCAGCACGGCGACGAGCAGGCCGAGATAGGTCGCCAGCTTCAGGGGCATGACGGTGAAGCCGGTGATCCCCTCGATGGCGAAGTTCCACAGTTTCCAGTAGTTCCACTTGCTCTGGCCGGCATGCCGAGGCGCACGGTCGTAGGGCACGGCCTTGCTGGGGAAGCCCACCCAGGCGAACAGGCCTTTCATGAAACGGTGATGCTCCCGGACCTGGCCCAGAGCGTCTACCACGCGGCGGCTGATCAGGCGGAAATCCCCGGTGTTCGGTGGCAATTGCACCTTCCCCAGATGGCGCATCAGCCGGTAGAAGGCGCTGGCGGTCGTCTTTTTCAGCCAGGTCTCGCCCTCACGCGCGCGCCGTTGTGCATAGACGGTGTCGAAGCCCTGACGCCAGGCGGCGACCAGTTCGGGGATCAGTTCGGGCGGGTCCTGCAGGTCGGCGTCGATGACGATCACCGCCTCCCCCGCCGCGTGGTCGATCCCGGCGGTGACGGCGATTTCCTTGCCGAAATTACGCGACAGGTTGATCACCGTGACATGCGGGTCGGCGCGGTGCAGTTCCTCCATGATATCCAAGGTGGCATCGCGGCTGCCGTCATTGACGAAGACCAGTTCCCAGGTCTCCCCCAGCGCGAGCATGACGCGGTCCAGGCGGGCGTGGAATTCCAGCAGCACCTCTGCCTCGTTGCAGGCGGGGACGACGATGGAAAGCATGGGGGAACCGATCGAGGCGTTCATGCGGCGGCACACCTTCGGGGGAAAGGACGAGCCTGTTTCCTGGCCGGGTGGGAGTGTCGCGGATGTTGTTTAATATTTGGTGAAGGGCGGGGGCGATGGTTCGCTTCGTGTCGGAGGTCGGCGGCCGACCGCGCCCCTCATCGGACCGTCCTCTCACAGAGCGACCTTCATGTGCACATCGAAGGCCTCATAATCCGCACGCACGCCGGTCTTGTCCCGTTCCAGCAGGCCCGCCGCCTCCAGGGCCTCGACATCCTCATGAACACGGCGGTAGTCGCGTCCGAGCGATTGCGCGAGGGCGCGGATCGTCCTCGCGGGGTTCCGATGGAGATGGCGCAGCAGTTCGAGCCGCTTGGGGGAGAGCGTCCGCACCATCAGTTCCCAGGTCTCGAACCCGATATGGCGTTCGTCGACCGCCTCACGGCGTTCCATGCGATGCCAGGCGTCGATCGCCCGTGCCTCGACGGTGTCCAGGGATTCCCCCACGTGAACCTGCAGATTCTTCGTCACGTGCCGTCTCCTCTTGCCTTGCGGACGTCCGCGAGGAAGTCCGCGATCAACGTCTCGATATCGGTGAATGCGTAAGCCTCTTCATGCTCGCTGTAATGCCTGTTGTCCCTTTGCCACGCTCATTATCGTAGAGGACGACACGCTCGCCGGGGCGGCCATAGAAGCAGAAGTATTTGAAGCGGTGCTCTGACGGCGGGACAGGCTCTGCCACTTCCCAAACCCGGATGCGGAGGAAGTAACCGTCCAGGAACAGGTGACTGGATTCCAACTCCTTCTTGGCTTTCGGCACTGATCGCAGCCCAATATGGCATAGTATGACATACTGGGATCGGTGGGAGTGGTCAACAAATTCATGGCGTAAATTGGCATAAATCGGCCTGATGCTTTCCCCCTGCGTGGATCACGCGGGCCATATGGAAAACCCACACCTCAGTTGCGCCAAACCGCCGTCCGCGTTACCGCTACCGTGCCCTAGATCAGGAACCCCAGCCGATGTTGCGATTGCTCGCTCTCACCGCCCTGTTGCTCTTGTCCGCCACCTCCGCTCATGCCGCCATGCTCGACACGGTGCGCCAGAAAGGCGCCGTGACCTGTGGGGTGAATGTAGGGCTGGGTGGGTTCTCTTTGCCTGACAGCCAGGGCCAATGGCGCGGGCTGGATGTGGATATCTGCCGAGCGGTGGCGGCGGCGGTGTTCGGGGATGCAACGAGGGTGAGGTACCAGGGGCTGACCAGTGCCAACCGCTTCACCGCGTTGCAATCGGGGGAGGTCGATATCCTCTCGCGCAACACTACGTTCACTTTTCTGCGCGACGTCACCATCGGCCTGCGCATGGCGGCGGTGAATTTCTACGATGGCCAGGGCTTCCTGGTGCGCAAGAGCGCCAATGTGAAGAGCGTCAAGGAACTGGCCGGCGGCACGGTGTGCATGCTGCAAGGCTCCACCCATGAAATGAACATCATCGACTGGATGCGCCAGAACAAGGTCGAGCTGAAGGTCATCCTGCTCGACACCACGGATGTGTTGATCCAGGCCTTCGTGGCCGGGCGCTGCGACGCGGCGTCGTCGGACAGTTCCAACCTTGCCTCGATCCGCGCCACCGGCGTGGGCAAGCCCGACGACTACGTGATCCTGCCCGAGCGTATCAGCAAGGAGCCGCTGGGCCCGATGGTTCGTCGCGCCGACGACCAGTGGCTGGACGTGGTGCGCTGGACGATGATGGCGATGATCGAGGCCGAGGAGCTGGGCGTGACCTCGGCCAACGCCGACAAGATGCTGGCCGAGAGCACCAATCCCGCGGTGCAGCGCCTGCTGGGTAAGACCGGCGATTACGGCAAGCTGATGGGCGGATTGGACAACGCCTGGGCGTTGAACGTGATCAAGCAGGTCGGCAATTATGGCGAAAGCTATGAACGCAATGTCGGCATGGGCAGCCCGCTGAAGCTGGATCGCGGACCGAACGCGCTGTGGACCCAGGGTGGGCTGATGTACGCGATTCCGTTCCGCTGATCCGTTACGAATAAGACATCGGAGGACGTGCCTTGAGACTCGGAATCGTCGCCATCCCGCGGCGCCTGTCGGAAACCGACATGCGCCCCATCATCGACCAACTCGTCGACGTCGCCCAGAACGTCGAAAAACTGGGCTTTCACGGCCTGTGGGTCACCGATGCCTTCGGGCGCGGCTGGCCCACATTGGACCCGTTGGTGCTGCTGGGCGCGCTGTGCCCGGTCACCAAGACCATCGAGCTGGGCACCTGCGTCGTGCAGATCCCACTGCGCCATCCGGTGGAGCATGCCCATCGCGTGCAGACCGTGAACCTGCTGTCCGCCGGCAGGCTCCGGTTCGGCGTCGGCAGCGGCTCCACCAAGCACGACTTCGACGCGGTGGAGGCCGATTACGACAAGCGCTTCAAGACCCTGCCGGCGTATCTCGATGTGATGCAACGGACATGGAAGGGGGAGGGCGTCTACGGTCCGGCGATCTCGATTTGGCCAGGCACGGAAGGCGGCCCGCCGGTGATGCTGGGTGCCTGGCGCAGCCCACGCTGGATCAATTTGGCGGCGCATCACTGCCAGGGCTGGATCGCGTCCGGCATCCATGGCTCATGGGAAGACCTGGAGATCGGCACAAAGATGTATCGCGAAGCCGGTGGCCAGCGGGCGATCGTTGCCAATATCTTCACCGATCTGCGGCCCGAGGGACAACGTGGTCCGACCAATGACCACGCGAAGATCAATCTGTATTGCTCCCCGGCCGAGGCGCGCGACAGGCTGAAGCGCCTGGAAGATTTGGGTTTTGACGACGCGTTGTTGGTCTGCCCGGACAGCGATCCGGCGCAGTTGGAGGCGATGCGAGGGCTGCTGTAGGGGGACGTGGGTGGGAGAGGGCGCACAGGCGCACCCTCCCGCCAATGCGGGTTTTGTTCGTCGAGATCCCGTCAGGCGTACAGTTTGACATCGATACGCACCATCACGCCAACCGTGTTGGAGATGCGCATTGTCCGGCCAGAGACCGGGGTCAACGGCTGACGGCGCCGTCGTCTACCGCCGCTCCGCCCCCGCGAAATACAACGCCGGGTCCGCCGCCCGCACCCTGGCCTCCGGCAATCCCAACTCCCGGCGGACGATATTGGTGCCCTCCACCAACGATACGCATTTGTAATACGCAATCCGCCGGCTCAACCCCTCTCGTCCGAAGCCGCAGTCGGTCGTTATCACCAGACGTTCCGGTGGAATGAACTCCAGCGCGCGCCGGATCAGGCCGGCGACGTATTCCGGAGGCTCCACCACCGTGTTGCAGTGATTGACCACACCGATCCCGATTTTCTTGTCGGTCTTGTATTTGCCGAACAGATGCATGTCCCGGCCGTCGCTGCTGGCGCACTCGAACGTGATGACATCCGCGTTCAACTGCAACAGATGCGGCATCGCCTTCTCATAGCTCGGCACTTCCCAATAAACCCGCTGCTGGTTCGGGTTGCCCCAGCAGGTGTGCACCCAGATCTCGGCGTTCACGCCAACCAGTTGCCGATTGAACGCCTCGGTCAGGAAGTCCAGATCCGCCTCGGTGCAGTCGGGACGCAGCGAGCGTCCGTGATGCGGTGGCTCCTCCACCTGAATCAGCGGGCAGCCAGCGGCCGCCAACTCGCGCAGTTCGGCGTTCATGATGTCGCACAGATCGAGGATCATCGCCTTGTCGTCGACGTAGAACTCGTTCCACAGCATGCTGGCCAGGGCGGGGGCGCAGATCGCGCCGAATTTCACCGGCCGGTCGGTCAGGCGTTGCGCCACCTGCCACAGCGCGGTGTATTCCCACGGCCCGCGGGACAGTTTTTCTTTCACGATGCTGGGCTGGTAGGCCTCCTGCACCTCCCACAGAATCTTGCCGGGGCGCAAATCGTGGCGGCCCATCCAGCCGCGGGAGGTGTCGCGGTGGCCTTGGATGCCGCCCAGACGCTCGATCGGATAGAAGAACCAGGATTTTCCACCCACGGCGAGATCGAAGCGACTGTCGCCGTCCGTCACGATGTCCAGCCCGGCCGCTTCCTGAGCGTTGATGACAGCGGCGACCGCGTCCAAGTATTGCTCGCGGAACAGTGATTCGCCCAGTGCCGACTTGAAGGATCGCCCGCTCAGACTGACGTCGAACCAGAGCGGCCGTGGATAGGATCCGGTGATCGCGGTCGGCAGCACCATGTCTTGTGTGACATTCAGCATAAGCTGGTCCTCCTCGCCTATGGGGATACCAGCACATGGCAAGCGGTCCCTCAAGGGCGGTGGACGATGCGGTGCCCGGCGCCGTCCGCGCAATGCCTCCGGGAGGCTTCATCCGGTCCGGCGCTCACCATGCTGTCACCGTGTGGTCACACGGCTCGCACCCCGACAACGAACCGCTGCACTTCCTGCGACAACGTCGCGGCCTGACGCGACAGCCCGCGGCAGCCTGCAACACCTCGCCAGCCGCCACACCGGTGTCATCCGCCGCCTGGCTCACCGCCGAGACATGCTCCGTCACGTCCCGTGTACTCCCCGCTGTCTGCCGCACATTGCGGGCGATTTCAGCCGTGGCCGCCCCCTGCTCCTCGACAGTCGAGGCAATGGCAACCGCGATCGCGCTCATCTCCTCGATCGTATGGGTGATGCCTTCGATTGCCTGCACCGCTTCCCGCGTCACTGACTGGATATGCGCGATCTGAATACCGATATCCTCGGTCGCCTTCGAGGTTTGCTGCGCCAGGTTCTTGACCTCGCTCGCCACCACCGCGAAGCCCTTGCCCGCATCGCCTGCCCGCGCCGCCTCAATCGTCGCGTTCAGCGCCAGCAGGTTGGTCTGATCGGCAATATCGGTGATGAACCCAACAACATCGCCGATCTTCCGTGCCCCGTCGGCAAGCGCCCGGACCGTCGCATCCGACCTCCGCGCATCCTCCACCGCTCGGCCCGCGATTGCCGCCGACTGGGAGACACGGGCACTGATCTCCTCGATTGAGGATGCCAGTTCGCCGGCGGCCTCGGCCACCGTTCCGACGCCCGCGCTGGCGGACTCGGCCGCCCTGGCAACAGTCGTGGCCCGATGCTTCGTCTCGCTCGCGGTCGATGACATCGATCCGGCTGTTGCCTCCATTTGCCCGGAAGCCATGGTCAGGTCCGTCACCAGATCGCCAACCTTCAGCTCGAAATCCCAGACCAGGCCTTCCAGTTGTGCCGCCCGCCGCTCGCGCGCGATCCTGTCCCGGTCCTGCTGCTCCGTCATGCGGCGGTTCTCCAGCCTGCCATCCCGGAAAACCAGCATGGCGGCGGCGATGCGGCCGATTTCGTTGCCGCGGCCGGCATAGGGAATCTCCGCGTCCAAATCGTCCGCGGCCATGCGAGTCATGACCTGGGTCAGACCGCCAATCGGGCGGGTGACACCGGCGATCAGATAATAGGCTGTCCAGGCCAGCAGGAGCAGGCCGATAGCGGCGGCGGTGAGCAGCACACCCAGGACCAGCCTGGCCAGGTCGAAATCCGTCTCCACCCGCTGATTGATGCGTTGATCCAGACCTGTTGAGACCTCCCGCATCGCCTTGCGCAAGGGGGGCGCCAGATCGAGCCACCGGTCGTAAAGTGGCTCCAAGGTCGCGCTGGATTTTAGCGCCGACACAAGGTCATCGGCGAAGGCGGGTATTTGTGTGACGGCTTCCGCGGCCTCCGTGAAGCTGTCGGTCCGGTTGTCTTTGGGGGTCAGCGCCTCCAACGCCCGCCAATGCTCTGCCAGGCCGGTCAACTGAGCGCTCACCTTCGTGGCGATGCCAGGTGGCGAATAGATACCCGCCATCACCCCCATGATCCGCGAGTTGACGTCGTCGAGCGTGGACCCGACCCGGTCCATGGCCGAACGTGTCTCAAGGTCCCGGGTCGAAAGATCTGACAGGAAGTCCAGGCTACGATGATTGAAGGCGACCGCCAGAGCGACCACGGCCGCGAACAGCACCGCGACCGCGGCCATGCAGAGCGGAACGCGGATCGCGATCCGATCGAAGCGTCGGAGGAAGGCGCGCATCCTGAACATCCCCTTCGGGCTATTGTTCGATCGGTAGGCCGGCCTGCGCCCATTCCGTATAGCCGCCCCGCAGCCACAACACGTTGGTGAAGCCGGCCTTGACCGCGCTGTTGACAGCGGCGACGGCGGACCAGCCATCGCTACCATGGCCATAGAACAGAACCGCGGCATCCTTCTTCGTACCGAAAACCGCTACATTGAATTCATTGGTTTTCGGGTCTTTTGCTGTCCCGATCGCCTTCGCCTTCGGCAACCGTCCTTCCACGAACGAGGCTTTCTTGCGAACGTCCAACGGCTGGGCGCCGGCATCGATCGCCGCCTTGGCGTCCCGCGCGGTGATCGTCTTGGCGCCCTCCAGGGTTGGCGGGGTTTCGCCGGTCTGCGCCGACGCGTCGACAGCCGCGATCATCACGACCGCGGCGAGGATTCTTCCGATGATATGCAACGAAATGGCTCCTGACTTGAGTGGGTACGGATCGCTTCTAGCAATCCAAGGTTAACCGACTCCTAAGCGGGCACCGGGCATGTGATCTCATCCCGACCGTTCCAGTCCACCCCGATATGCCGTAGGCTCCTCCCCAACGGCCGCATCCGGCCGACAAGACCGAGGAACGTCTATTGGTTTGGCCCCCCTGTTGCCCCGGCCGCTGCGCGCGCGCGGGCGCGACCCATCGCCGTCGAGTCTCGTCCCCGTCGGCGGGTGCATGACCGGCAAGACCCGCTCCAACCTGGTCGCGCCCTTCGCGGTGCGCAGCTTCCGGTTCCAGTTTCCAGCCGATCTGCTCACCTCCTGGGGGGTCGAGATGGAGGTCCTGATTCTGGGGTGGTTCATCCTGGTCGAGACCGGCTCCGTGCTGCTGCTGACTCTGTATGGGTCGCTGCAATACATGGGCACCCTGATCTCGCCCCTGTTTGGTATGGCGGGCGACCGGTTTGGCCACCGCAACGTGCTGTGCCTGATGCGTGCGGTCTACGCGGTGCTGGCCTTGGTACTGACCGCGCTGGCCTTCACCGACTCGCTGCAACCGACCTATGCGCTGCTGATCGCGGCCGGCTCCGGCATGGTCCGCCCCTCCGACATCGCCATGCGCAACGCGCTGGTAGCCGAGATCGTGCCGGCCCCCCTGCTGATGGGGGCGATGGGTGTCTCTCGTACCACCTCCGATTCGGCGCGCGTGATCGGTGCACTCGCGGGTGCGGGGTTGCTCGCCGCCATGGGCATGGTCGCGGCCTGTCTGACGATTGCGCTTTTTTACACGATCGGGATGGTCCTGACCGGCTTTATCGGCCGCGGCCCGATCCAACGGCGTCTGACCGGCGCGGTGCACCCATCCTTCCTGCGAGAGGTTATGGAGGGGATGCACTATGTCTGGCGCACCCCGTGCCTGCATGCGGCGATGTGGCTCGCCTTCCTGGTCAACCTGACCGCGTTCCCGATCACCCTGGGGCTTCTCCCCTACGTCGCGCGCGAAATCTACCATATCGACCAGACCGGCCTGGGCACCCTGGTCGCCAGTTTCAGCGCCGGCGCCCTGGCGGGTTCGATCGCCGTCGGCATGGCCGGGCGAGCGTTGCGACCGGCGCGGATGATGGTGATCTTCTCCGTCGTCTGGTACGTGATGCTGCTGCTGTTCGTGGTCATGCCGGACGAGGTCGGTGGCCGCGTCATGCTGGTGGCGGCCGGATTTTGCCAGAGTTTCAGCATGGTACCGATGGCCGCGATGCTGCTGCACGTGGCCGGGGAGCGCTATCGCGGCCGCGTCATGGGCGTCCGCATGCTCGCCATCTACGGCCTTCCGGTGGGCCTCATGGCCTCCGGCGTGCTGATCCAATGGTGCGGCTTCTTCGCCACGGCCATCGCCTATTGCGTGGCCGGGCTGGCGGTGACCGCGGCGATCGCGCTGTGGTGGAAAGACGCGATATGGCCGCTCGATGCTCCGGGTAACGCGAGATGAGCTCACCGACCGTCACCGCGCGACCGCGCACGAAATTCTTCGCCCCCTTCCGGGTGCGCGGCTTCCTGTTCCAATGGCCGGCCGATCTGCTGACCAACTGGGCGATCGAGATGGAGCTGCTGATCCTCGGCTGGTACATCCTGGTCGAGACCCGATCCGTGCTGCTGCTGACCCTGTTCGGCTCGCTGCGCTTCCTGGGCACTCTGATCGCGCCGATGTTTGGCATGGCGGGCGACAAGTTTGGCCATCGCAACGTGCTGTGCGCGATGCGCGCGGTCTACACGGTCCTGGCGGCGGTCATGACGGGGCTGGCGCTGAGCGGCACGCTGCAACCCTTGCATGTCATGGTCATCGCCACCCTGGCGGGATTGGTCCGGCCGTCGGACCTGGCGATGCGCAACGCCCTGATCGCCGCCATCATGCCGGCCGAACAGTTGATGGCCTCGATGGGGGTGGCGCGCACCACCGCCGATATCGCGCGGATCGCCGGGCCGCTGTTCGGCGCGGGCCTGATCGTGGCCCTGGGAATCGGGCCGGTCTATGTCGCGGTCACCGCCTTCTATGCTGCTGGCCTGGTGCTGACCGGGATGGGCGGATCGGGCCTCATACACCGGCGGGCCGCCGGGGTCGGGTCCGCGTCCTTCGCCCGGGAGGTGTTCGAGGGATTGGCCTATGTCTGGCGCACGCCCTGCCTGCATGCGGCGATGTGGCTGGCCTTCCTGGTCAATATGACGGCCTTTCCGATGACCGGCAGTCTGCTGCCCTATATCGCGCGGGAGGTTTACCACATCGACCAGACCGGCCTTGGCATCCTGGTCGCCTGTTTCGCCTTTGGCGGCCTGCTGGGGTCCATCGCGTTGAGCCTGATCGGTCAGGCCTGGCCGACCGGGCGAATGATGATCGTGGCCGCCCTGCTTTGGTATGCGTTGTTGCAGGTGTTCGTGCTGATGCCGGATGCGTTCAGCGGTGGGATCGTCCTGGTGGTGACCGGCCTGGTGCAGAGTTTCAGCATGGTGCCGCTGGTGGTGATGCTGCTGCGCGTCTCCGGGGAACAGTATCGCGGCCGGGTCATGGGCGTGCGCATGCTGGCGATCTACGGATTGCCGCTGGGCCTGCTGGCGTCGGGCTTCCTGATCGAGTGGTTCGGCTACGTCGCCATGGCCTCGGGTTACTGCATTTTTGGGCTTGCCGCGACTCTGGCGATTGCGCTGTGGTGGCGAGACGCGATCTGGCCACTGGATGCGCCAGGGAACACGAAATAGGAACAGGGCCGCCCAGATGCCGGGTCTTCAATCAGAGTTGCCTATCGATATGACGCGCGCGGCGGTCCCGATGCCCGCCCCGCCGGTTGTTCGGCCTCTGTCCGACGTGCGGGCAATCCATGTCTCGGGCTACGAGCGCACCAAGCAGGATTTCTACGCCACACCCGAGTGGGTGACCGAGGCTCTGTTGCACCACGTGACCTTGCGCGGCACGGTGTGGGAGCCATGCTGCGGCACTGGTGCGATGTCGCAGGTGATGGAGGCCCGCGGCTATCGTGTCCATTCCACCGATATCATGGATCGCGGCTTTGGACGCGGCGGTGTCGATTTCCTCGAATGTGATACCGTACCGGCGGGATGCCGGTCGATCGTGACCAATCCGCCTTACGGCGAGTCGGGCACGCAGGTCGGTCAGAGCCGGTCGCCGACCGCGATGCGGAATTTCCTGCGCCATGCGCTGACGTTAACGGAGTCGGTGCAGGGCCAGCTTGCGTTGCTGGTGCGGCTCCAATGGATCGCTGGCCGGCGCGTCGCGACACAGATGTCGGCCGCGCCCTTCGCGTCGGTGATTGTGCTGACTGAGCGGATCTGCTGGTTCGATATGGGGCCGAGCACCAAACGCGGGCAGCATCACCATGCCTGGGTCGTGTTTGATCATGCCCACCCGAAGGGGCAGCCTCCGGCGTTGTTGTATGTCTGAGGCGGCAGGGTGGGGCTTCCGCCCCGGAACCTCGACCAAGGGGCTTTGCCCCCTGGACCCCCACCAAGGCCGACGGGCCTTGGAACCGGATAATTGGAGTATGAGCCCCGGGGCTCATACTCCAATCAATCGCATCCCAAAGGCCGCGCCTTTGGCGGGGTTCCGGGGCGGAGCCCCGCCCTATCCCACCCGCCAACGCATCGCTATCATATCCCCGTCTTTTGCAACGAACTGAAGAGGAGACGCATGACATGGCATTCTTCGAACTGCGCCAATACAAGGTCCTGCCCGGCAAGATGGACGGCTGGGTAAAAGTGATGGAGGAGGAGATCATCCCCTTCCAGGTCTCCCAAGGCATGATCATCTGCGGCAGCTATCGCGGTGAGACCGACGAATCCGTCTATGTCTGGATCCGTCGCTTCGACAGCGAGGAGCAGCGCAAGGCGCAATACGCCGCCGTCTACGAATCCGACTACTGGAAGACCAAGATCGCGCCACGCGTGCCGGAATACCTGGACCGTTCGGCGATCGTGGTGACCCGGATCACGGCGACCCCGCGCTCTCCGGTTCAGTAACGACCGTAGGCCATCGGTTGGTGGAAACCGGATTTCCGCCGGTCGTGGCGTCGCAGCGCCACCATCCACCGACCTCGGCAGACGGCTGGGAGCAGCCAGCGAGACCGTGCGGCCGAGTTGGATGCCTCCGCGGGGAGTGGTGCGGTGGTTGCACCAGCCCGAGGCAGGCGCTACCTTTCGGTAAGTAATGCCGCCAATCGCCGCGCCCGGGACGGGGTATGTCAGAGGTCATCGGCGCCGAAGCCGATGAAACGGTCCGCCGGATCGCCCCATGTCGCGGCCAGGCCCCGCCGCTCGGCGTCCTCATCGTCCGAATGGTGGAGGGCCGTCACTGGGCCCAGGCATCACGACTGACGGCGGGATCAAGTCCGACACCGGAACCTGAAGATCGGACATCCCGAACGCAACCAAGAGCCGATGGAGGATCGCCATGAACGCACCCGTCGATATCGACCATAAGGCACTCGCGTATTCGCTGCCGCTCGACAAGATCGACGTCAGCGATCCAAGGCTCTACTTCGACGATGCCTGGCAGCCATATTTCGAACGGCTGCGGCGGGACGCGCCGGTGCACTACACCGCGGACAGCCCGTACGGCCCCTATTGGTCGGTCAGCAAGTACCGCGACATCGTGCAGGTCGAGGTCAACCACAAAGTGTTTTCCTCGTCCGACGAAGTGGGCGGCATCATGATCAACGATGCGCCAAAGGGCATGGAGCGCACCAGTTTCATCCGCATGGACCCGCCCGAGCACGACGAGCAGCGCCGCGAAGTCAGCTCGACGGTCAATCCGGTCACGTTGAACAAAATGGAAAGCCTGATCAGGGACCGCACCAACATGGTGCTGGACGGACTGCCGCGCGATGAGCCGTTCAACTGGGTGGAACGGGTCTCGGTTGAGCTGACCTCGATGATGCTGGCGACCCTGTTCGATTATCCGATCGAGCAGAAGGCGGCATTGATCCGCTGGTCGGACACGTTCATCTGCGACATCAACGCGCCGGATGCGCCGGTGCGGACCGAGGAAGCGCGCTTCGCCGAACAGATGCGTTTCGCCGAACACATGAACGAGATCTGGGAGGAACGCGCCAGGAAGCCAAAAAGCTTCGACGTGATCTCGATCCTCGCCCATGGGGAGGCGACCAGCAAGATGACCCTGCGGGAACGCATGGGCATCCTGATCCTGTTCCTGGTGGGCGGCAACGACACCACCCGCAACTCGATGACGGGCGGACTGTGGGGCCTTAGTCAGTTCCCCGACCAGTTCCGCAAGCTGCGGGAGAACCCAGACCTGGTCACCAGCACGATCCCGGAAATCGTGCGTTGGCAGACCCCGGTGATCCATATGCGGCGCACCGCGCTGGAAGACGCTGAGATCGGCGGCAAGAAGATCGCGGCCGGTGATAAAGTCGTGATCTGGTACATCTCCGGCAACCGCGACGAAGACGCGATCGAGCGGCCGAACGAGTTCATCGTCGATCGCCGGCGCCCGCGTGAGCACATGTCCTTTGGCTTCGGCATCCATCGTTGTCTCGGCAACCGGTTGGCCGAGATGCAGTTGCGGATCCTCTGGGAGGAAGTCCTGCGGCGCGACTTGCAGATCACGGTGCTGGACAAGCCGGTCTATGCCTACTCCAACTTCCTGCACGCGATCAGGAGTTTGCCGGTTCAGATCGCCGCCTGAAGCGCGGTTGGTTGTTTCGACGAAAAGATCAGGGAGGCGCCGCGGTCGCCTTCCGATCGCAACAGAGGGGGCCGGTCCGACGGCGCTATCTGTCGGACCAGGAACGCAAGGGCGGGGGAGTGGGCCTGGGCGGCTGCCTCCCCGCTGCCACCGAGCGATGCACCGCGTCACGGCGGTGTCAGTCAGGGAACGGCCCGACCCAGGGTCGGTGTGGCAGCAAGGCAGTCGGCCCCCGCACCTGACCTCCACCCCGCATCAGGGAAACCCCGTGTATGAAATTCGGCTTCTGCGTGATGGCCAATATCGACGAGATCGGCTTCTTCAGCCATGCCGAGACATTGGGCTACGATTCGGTGTGGGTCGCCGACAGCCAGCATCTGTTTTCCGACTGTTACGCCGTGCTTGCCTTGGCGGCCCGCCAGACCAGCCGCCTGCGGATCGGCCCCGGCACGGCGATTTGCGGCACCCGCATCCCCGCGGTGCAGGTCGCGGCCATGGGGACGTTGAACCGCCTGGCGCCGGGCCGGGTGTTCCTGGGCATCGGCACTGGCAACACCGCGATGCGCACCATGGGCCAGAAACCCATGAAAATGGCCGAGTTCTCCGAATATCTGCGCGTTCTGGCGGGATTGCTGCGCGGGGAAACGGTGGATTACACCTTCAACGGCGTGACCAAGCCGATCCGCATGTTGATGCATGAAACCCACTACATGAACCTGGAACCACACATTCCCCTGTATGTCTCGGGCTTTGGCCCCCGGGCCATGGCTCTGGCGGGCGAGCACGGGGACGGCCTGGTGTTCGCCATTCCGCCCCGAGGCGTCCCGGTGGCCGAGGCCATGGGTCATGTCCGTCAGGGGGCCGCGCGCGCCGGTCGTGACATGGCGGGCTACAAAAACTGTGCCCTGGTCAATGTCGCCCTGCTGCAACCCGGGGAGGCCGCGAACTCGGACCGCATCAAGGCTGCGATCGGTCCCAATATCATGGCCAGCGTCTACTACTTCTACGACACGGTGCATGAGCGCGGCATCGAGCCGCCGCCCTTCCTGCAACGGATATGGAAACCCTATTGCGCGCTGGTCGAACAGACCCCGCCGGAACACCGGCATTTCCGCACCCACGAAAACCACTACACCGCCATGCACCCCGGTGAGGCGGAACTGATCGATGAACAACTGATCCGCGATACCTGTCTGGTCGGCACACCGGACGAACTCATCGAGCAGATCCGGGTGCTGGAAGCCGATGGCTTGCAGGAATTGATCTTCGCCACCGGCAACGACGCCAAATGGCGGCTGGCGGACGATTTTTCGCGCCTGGTGATGGCTCGGCTTTAGAGCATGATCACGCTAGGCGGACCGTAAAAGCGTATGAATCACACGACAAAACATAAGGGCTGGAGCGGTTTGCCGTTTCCAGTCACGGTGAAACCGCTCTAACGACCGCCGCCAGGGGATATCCTCCGCCGCCGTTTGTTGGATCAGATGAGCGGCGCCGGTTGCCTAGTCGAACATCAACACCGTCCGCGCGACCTCACCGGCCTTCATTGCCCGGAATGCTTCGTTGATATCGCTCAGGCGGCCGCGGCGGCTGACCATCTCATCCAGTTTCAGCCGTCCCTGGCGGTAGAATTCCAGATAGTTCGGGATATCCGTGCGGAACTGGTTCGACCCCATCCGTGACGTCTGCACTTTACATTCCGGCCGGATCGCCATCCACGGGAACTCGATCAGGGCATCCGGAGGCAGCACACCGACGATGGTTGCCGTGCCGCGCACTGCCAGACATTCGATCGCCTGGCGCACGAGACTGGAAATGCCAACCGCCTCAAACGCGTGATCGACGCCCAGTTTGCGGGTCAATCCACGCACCGCGGCCACTGGGTCCTCGCGCGTGCTGTTCACGGTGTGGGTGGCGCCAACCGCCATCGCCATTTCCAGCTTCGAGTCGAACTGGTCGACAGCGATGATCTGCCGCGCCCCGCCAATCCGCGCGCCCTGGATGATGGACAGCCCGACGCCGCCGCAGCCGAACACCGCGACTGTTTGTCCCGCCTGCATGCCGGACGTGCGCAACGCCGCTCCGACACCAGTCAGCACGCCACACCCGACCAGAGCCGCCCGGTCCAGCGGCAATTCCGGATCGATCCGCACCACGGAGTTTTCGTGCAGCAGCATTTTCTCGGCATAGCTGCCGACCCCGGCGAATTGCCGCACCAGCCCGCCATTCTGCGACAGGCGCGGATCGCCGGATTCGTTCCGCGTCACCACCCCGCCGGTACACACATTAGGGTGGCCGCTGAGGCATTGCGGGCAGGTGCCACAGAACCCGGACAGGCAGGCGACGACATGATCGCCCCGCCGCACGGCGGTGACCTCGGGACCCACCGCTTCGACGACGCCGGCACCCTCATGGCCCAGCACGAACGGCTTATCCATGGGATAGCGACCCAGCCCATCGACGATATGCAGGTCGCTGTGACAGACGCCGGTGGCGGCCGTGCGGACAATGACCTCCCTTCCCCAGGGCTTGTCGATGTCGACGGTTTCGATCGTCAACGATTCATGCGGTTTGCGAAATACCGCGGCTTGAATTTGCATTGTTTCCCCCCAGCCGAACGGCTGCTATCGGATCAGGCCGGTCAGCGGGCTGGACGGATCCGCGCCCATGTGACGCGGCATGCGCCCGGCCAGATACGCCAGGCGCCCCGCTTGGACCGCGTGCTTCATCGCCTGCGCCATCAGAACCGGGTTCTTCGCGTGCGCGATCGCCGAGTTCAGCAGCACCGCCGTGCAGCCCAGTTCCATGGCAATCGCCGCGTCCGAGGCGGTGCCCACGCCCGCATCCACCAGGAACGGCACTTTCACCTGTTGCATGATCATCGTCAGCATCGCCGGGTTCTGCAGTCCCAGTCCCGACCCGATCGGCGCGCCCAGGGGCATGATCGCGACGCAGCCCATGTCCTCCAGCCGTTTGGCGGCCAGGGGATCGTCGGCGCAGTAGACCATCACCTGAAACCCGTCCTTGATCAGCGCTTCGGCGGCCTCGAAGGTGCCCTGCATGTCAGGATATAGCAGCGGCGGCGGCCCCAGAACTTCCAGCTTCACCAGGTTCCAGCCACCGGCCTCCCGCGCCAGGCGGAGCGTGCGGACCGCGTCCTTGGCGGTGAAGCAGCCGGCCGTGTTGGGCAGGTAGGTGTATTTCTTCGGATCGACGTAATCCTGGAGCATCGGCGCCTTGGGGTCGTTCACGTTCACCCGGCGCACCGCCACGGTGACAATTTCGGCCCCGCTGGCAGCGATGGCCGCGCCGGTCTCCTCCAGATCCTTGTAGCGTCCCGTCCCGACGATCAGGCGGGAGCGAAAGCTGTGCCCGGCGACCGTCCAGTTGTCGTCACTGGCGATTGATCCATCCATACTCAGCCTCCACCGATGAAATGCACGATTTCCAGCGCGTCGCCGCTGGTCAATCGGGTCTCTGCGTATCGAGATCGCGGGACGATCTCCTCGTTGCGCTCCACGGCCACCTTTCTCGGGTCCAGCCCGAGCAAAACGACCAAGCTCTGCACCGTCAACGGACTTTCCGCCGAACACGTGAATGCTCGGCTTTCGCCGTTCAGGGTCAGGGTGACTTCGCTGCTCATGGGGTCAGTATGGGGCGCGGACAGCCGTCCGGCAACGTCGGTTCGGTGGGATGGAGCGCGAAGGGCGGGGCTTCGCCCCGGACCCCGACCAAGGGCGACGGCCCTTGGAACCGGAACATGTGGGGGGATTGAAGATGGGGCCTACCCGGACGGTGAAAGGTCCGGGTTGGCCCCATCTTCAATCCCCCCACAAAAATCGCATTCCAAAGGCCGCGCCTTTGGCGGGTCCAGGGCAGAGCCCTGGTCGGGGTCCGGGGCGGAAGCCCCGCCCTTCGTGCCCCCACAGGATTGGA
>Ga0082335_1000844_pt1 | contig 72011 bp, 68 predicted proteins | sample Subgrocontami58m_FD_72375 | JGI IMG/M metagenome (GOLD analysis project Ga0082335, IMG submission 72375) | Subsurface groundwater microbial communities from S. Glens Falls, New York, USA - GMW37 contaminated, 5.8 m (SPADES assembly) (version 2) ... | reverse complement strand
AATAGGCTGAGTCGATGCCTGGCCTGTTCAGAAGCAGCCACTGCAACCGAGGCTCGATGGCGATCCACTTCGTTTGCGGACGGAAAGTGAAGCTACGCTAAAGATATCTGCTTTAGCACCGTGCGCTCTGTGCGACAGCGCACAGAACAATGCGCCGCTCACGTATGCCCGAACACAATGCACCGGCGCCGCTATGGTCGCGGGCGATGGATTGATGCGTCGCTTCGCCGCTATCGTGACTCTGTTCGAGGCAGGCAAGGTCGAATTCGACGCGCAGGTCGGAACGCATTACAACCAGGGAAAAGCGATCGGTCACGCAGTCAACGACTGATTCCATATCAGCTGAGGAACAGGCTGGGCCCGTCTAGGTTAGTAGTGGAGCACGCCAGCGCCAGCGAGCCGCTGCTGCTTCACGCCGTAGAGTCATTGAGGTTGCCCGCGCGAATCGCCCGGGCTGACGAAACATCAGAACGATCCTGACCCGGCCCCTTGTCCCGGGACAAGACGATTCAGGGTTTGCGGCGTTGGGGCGAACCTGCGTCGATATACTGCCGACGCATATCCGGCAACGCAGCCTTGCTCAACGACCAGGTTTGATTTGGCGAAGGCGCCGTAGCGGCAACCCGTGACTATTCGAATTGGGACGAGACAAGCAGCCCCGGAAAAACCGATCCCTTTGCCCGCAGGCTCCGCCGTCCACGCAGAGCAACCGTCGCGGGCGAGCACTCAATATTGCACGGGTGCGGGCAGCAGCGCGGCGACAAAACCGCCACAGCAGGAATCTCTTGCATATGTACGCTAACGCATAGAATGCCGGGCCGGCGAGTGCAAACTAATCATTACGGCGATAGTAGCCAAGCCCGTTCGCATGTGCGAGGTGCGATATGACGATTTTCACAGGCGCTAGCGGAGACTTGGGCGATTTGTTTGGCGACGCCATTATCCCTGGGCGGGATCGATCGATCGAACCCCGCTACGCACCTGAGCTGAGCAGGGCCCGCGTGCTCTGCCGTCAGCTGCGGCAGCATCGGGCGCGCGCGGAGAAAATGCGGATCGCGCATCTAATCTACCTGAATCTCCGGTCGATGCTGAAGTCCGACGGGCAGCGCAGGTAGCAAACCTCGGCAAGGGCGCCGCACCGATCGCAACTACCGCCGCTGGACTTGCGACTGCCCTAAACTGCAGCTTCGAACCGTCGCCGCATCCGATCAGTCAAACCCCTGGTGCGCATGCGGGTGGTGGCGCGCAGCAACGCATCTCCACTGTCACTCGCCGCCCAATGCCCGCAGTCGCACTCGCAGCGCCTCCACTTCATCCAGCAGTTGCAGCGCCAGCGCTGCCCCGGCGAGATTCAGGCCCAGATCGCGTTGCAGATGCACCGCCACCCGGGCGCGGCGCATGTGCACGCCGGTGAAGCGCCAGTGCGCGGGCTCGCGGCCGACCGGCTCGATCACGCCTTCCTCGACGAGCTCGATGATGAATTGCACATGTGCCGCGCACGCGCGGCTGAGTTCGGCCAGCGTCAATTCCGTCTGCTCGTCGAGAATGATCCCGGCCAGCTGCGGCAGCATTTTTTCGCTCGTCATGGTCCCACCCCCAGTTTGGCGCGCGCATCGAAGGACTTGAACTGCTCACCCATGTTGCGGTAGAAAGCCTTCGCCGCGTCCGTGTCGGCCGCCGGCAGCGCGATTTGCAGCACGACGTATAGATCGCCCGGCGGATTTCCCGGGATGCCGCGGCCCTTCAGCCGCAGCTTGCGTCCGGCGGCGGAGTCGTCCGGTATTTTTAGCTCGAGCGTCCCATTTGGGCTGGGTACTCTGACCATAGCGCCCATGGCGGCTTCCCAGGGCGCGACTGGAAGGTCGAGATACACGTCACGCCCGTCGACACGGTAGCGCGCATGCGGGCGGAACTCGACTTCCAGATACAGGTCGCCGGGTTTGCCCTGCCCGATGCCGGGTGCGCCCTGTCCCACCAGACGGATATGCTGCCCGGCGTGAATGCCGCGCGGAATCGCCACACTGAGCCCGTGCTCGTGCATAGATACGCGCCCGTGCGCGTCGACCTCGGGCACCCGCAGCGTGATGGTGCGGGTGATGCCGGTGTAAGCATCCTCCAATTCGATCAGCACTCTGGCGTGGCGGTCTGCGCCCTGGGCGTGGAACGATGCGCGGCTGCCAGCCCCCGGACGCGAACTGCGGCCGTACAGCGATTCGAAGAACTCGCTGTAGTCGGCCGCATCCCCGTCGCCAGAGCTTCGGTCGGTAAATTCGAAACCCTCTTTCCAGTCCGGCGGTGGACGGAATTCCTGCCCGGCCTTCCAGTTAGCGCCAAGCTCATCGTAAGCCGCCCTTTTTTCCGGATCCTGCAGCACCGCGTAGGCTTCGCCCAATTCCTTGAAGCGCGTCTCGGCATCGCCCTCCTTGCTCACATCGGGATGGTATTTACGCGCCAGTTTTCGGTAGGCACGCTTGATCTCGTCCTGGGTCGCGTCACGCTCGACCCCCATGATCTGGTAATAATCTTTGAATTCCATTTACGTCCGCTCAAGTGGTCGAGTAACAACAAGCGCAAGGCACTTTGCCGCGCGCGGCACAGTACCGGGTATCAAAGTCGCGCCGTGTCCCGGCCCACAATGCCCTGCGCCATCTTTGCATTGGCCCACAATCCGCTCTGACATAGCTCGCCGCTCAGAGCTGGAAACCAATCCACAGCACCAGCCCTTCACCCAGGTCGCGCCAAAATCCTGGCGGCTGCGCCTCGTAGCGGCACGCCGCACTGCGTTCAAGGTCGAACCAGGCAGAAAAGCGGGTGATCGCGCCGGTGTCGTGAAACGCCAGCATGAGTTCGTAGTTGAGATACAGGCTGCGGCTATCCAGATTCGCGGAGCCCGCCAGCGCCAGCACATCGTCGACGATGGCGGCTTTGGCGTGCAGCATGTGCGGCGCCAGCCAGACGCGCACCCCCGCAGCGGCCAGAGCGCGCAGCGAACGATGCCGCGCAACGTCGGACAGGCGATGGTTGGACCTCGCCGGCAACAGCAACTCCACCGCCACGCCCCGCTTTGCCGCCAGACACAACGCCATCAACAAGGCGTCGTCGAGCAGGACATAGGGCGAGACGAGCGCCATGCGCGTGTGCGCGCGGTATGCCGCGCTGACGAGCAGCGCGTGCACGGTGTCGTCAGCCTGGTCGGGGCCCGAGGCGATAAGTTGCCCCGCAGGCTCGCTCGGCGCGGCAATGGGGATGGGCTTCGCGTCCACCACCGCTGCCGCGCCGGCCGCCGGCGGTTCTGCCCCCATTGCAAAGACCCAGTCGTGCCGGAACAGATTGGCTGCCTGCTGCGCGAGCGGGCCTTGCAGATCGAAGCTCAAGTCGCGCCACGCCGCGCAGCCGGGCCGCACGGCGAAATACTCAGCGGCCAGGTTGCGTCCGCCGCACCACAGTCGCTCAGTGCCGTGGCCAGCGTCAGCCACCGCAAGCTTGCGATGGTTGCGCAGATTGGTTCGACCTTTCAGAGTGAAATGCAGCAGCGGCGCAAACAGGCCGACCCGGACACCCGCGTGCACCAGCGGCGACAGGTCGGGCCACCCGCCCAGCATGCGGCCCACCCCGTCGAGCAATAGCCGCACCTGCACGCCGGAACGTGCCTTGGCCGCCAGGTGCGAGATCATCGCATCGCCGACCCCGTCGCGCCCGAGCATGAAGTTGCATACATCAAGGGTGTACTGCGCAGCGTCGATCAGTTGCAGCAGCGCTCTGAGCGACTCCAGCCCATCGGCGTGGACGCACAGGGCGCGGTAATTGGCGGGGCGCGGCTGCCCGAGCGCAGCGGCCACCTCGGCCGGCCAGGCACGCGCATCGTTGCAGTCTGGAATCCTCCGCGCGTCCGCGTGCGGCGCGACGATGCGCGCGAGCTTGCGTGTGCCGAACAGCAGATACAGCGGCAACGCGGCGTAGGGAAACATAATCATGAACAACACCCAGCCGATCGCAGCGGATGGATGCCGGCGTTGCTGCAGCACGTGCGCGGCCACCACATACACCAGCAATCCGGTGACGGTAGAAAGCCCGTGCAGCGACAGCCAGTGCGAAGGCGTCAGGGCTGGCAACACGTGCGGCGCGGTGTGTTTTTCAGGCCCGGCACCGCCGGGGTCGATTCCTGCCCGGCGTGAGCCGCGTTCGAACCATACTCGTTCGAGTACACCCAGCTAATCTCGGCGCCGAGCAGGAAGATCTGCGCCGAGAAGTAGACCCACACCAGGAGAACGACCAGCGAACCTGCGGCGCCGAAGCTGGATGCCACGCTGGTTTTCCCGAGGTAAAGGCCGATGAGGAACTTGCCGATCTCGAACATGAGCGCGGTTACCGCCGCGCCGAGCCACACGTCGCGCCAGGCGATCCCTGCCCGCGGCATCAGTTTGTAGATCATCGCCAGGAGCAAGGTCGTAATTGCGAAAGAGACGCTCAAGTTGAGCACATGAAAAAATGCTTCCCAGCCCTCAAAAAACCCATTGCTCCATTTGCCGAGTGCGGCGATCGCAGCACTGACCAGCAGCGAGACCAGCAGAAGAAAACCCAGTCCCAGCACCAGGCCGAAAGACAGAAACCGCGTGTGCAGCAGATGCCATATGCCGCTTTGCTTGGTCGAGGCGGGAACGCGCCAGATGCGGTCAAGGTCGGTCTGCAATTCCCCGAACACCGTCGTTGCCCCGATTACCAGCGTAACGATACTGATCATCGTCGCAAGAATGCCTTTAGCGGGTTGATTGGCGCTTTTCAGCAAAGCTTGCACCGCGTTTGCGCCTTCCGCTCCAATCAGGTCTTGTATCTGCGCGACGATTTCTCCGCGGGCCGCTTCCTCGCCGAAAACGAGGCCGGCTACCGCGATGGCGATGATGAGCAGCGGGGCAATCGAGAACAGGGTGTAGTAGGCGAGCGCTGCGCCCATGCTCGAGGCGTAATCGTCCACCCACGCGCCGACGGATTTCCTGATCAGATCCCAGAGCTGCTTGAGGTGCATGCCGACCTTCTTGTCGCGCCTAAGGAAACTCTGAAAAAGGGGCCAACGGCCCCCTTTTCCAATCCCCCCATCTCAGTGAAAGACCTCAGCCGAGAAACCATCGCCCGAGGTCTTTCAGAGGTTACCTAACAGCACGAGGGGATACTCCAGCCCTGCTTCCGTGCAACGGGGCCAATACGGAAACTGCGCAATGGCCTTTGGTGAAAAGTATGCCACGACCGGATTATCTATTGCGGCCCTGGCCTCGTTCCTGGCTTCGTTCCTCACCCTTCTGGCGCTCATTCTCCTGCTGTCCTTGCCCTCGCCGTGATTCCTGCGGCGCGGCCTTGCCTTGCGGAACGCTTTCCTGGCTGGGTCTCGGCCTTTGCTGCTCACGCTGGACCGGGACTTGCTGCGGCTGCTGTCTCTGCTCTTGGGCCGCGGGGCCTCTTTGTTGAGGCGGCGCTTGCACTGGTGCCGGCCTCTGAACGTTTTCGCCGCCTCTTTGCTGAGGCTGTGCGCGCGGGGCGCCTGGACCGCCCTGCTGCGGCGGTGTTGGCACGTTGGAACGCTGCACATCCTGCTGCCTGGGACTTCTGTCCTGCGGCGCTCCCTGTGGTCCCCGCTGTGCCGGCGCAGGCGCTCTTTGCACTGCGTGCTCCTGATAGTGCTGCCGCACTACGGCGTCACGCGGCTGGTGGCGGTAATTCTGGCCGTGCAGCACCGGCTGCTGCGCCAATCGGGGATAGCGATCGCCTGCATACTGCCGCTGGTAGACGGGCAGCGGCGCAGGCGCAGGCGCGGAACTGCGGTTCCAGCGGTCCCATCCGCTTCGACGTTGCTCCCATGCGTGGCCCCAGTGCTCGCCCCAGCGCGGCGGCGCATCCGAGCGCCAGCCGCGAAAGTACATAGGAGGATCCCGGTAGTAGCGCACCGGGATGCGCAACACGTATAGCGGCACGACCTCCGGGCCTACCAGTCCCCAAGGCCCGTTGTACCAGGAACTCGCGTACCAGTTGTCCCGTTCGTATACCCAGTACATGCCATCGTAGAAGAAGAAGTTCGAGCTCAGTCGCGGCGCGTAATACACCGGGTAACCCGGCACCTGCACGAGTTCCGGGAACAACGGCAGGTTGATGCCGATGCTTACCCCGGGAAGTGCGATGCCGATGCTCACCTGAGCCATGGCCGAAGGCATCGACCAAAACAGCATCCACAGCACGATGATTACGTAGCGCATATTCAATCCTCCAGTTCGATTACCGGAGTCCGCGTGTGGTCCACGGACCAGCGACACGATGCCTCCACCCATTCTTCCAATATTGCACCTATGCGAGATTATTCAATTCGAGGCGGACATTCTGTGCGCTGTCGTACATAAGGCGTTCGGCTGGCGATCACGGCGCGGGCGGCCGGCGCCGCTTTCGCGCCAGCCATAGCCGATGCGACGCCTCGCCCTGGGTTCGCTCACAAAGCGTTACACATGAGCTGTTTTCCGTTGCGTGCCGCAGACGTTAGTCGCGGAGCAGCCGCTGTTGCCGTTCGACGCCGGCGCGCGCACCGCAGACGAAGGTGCGTTTGGTCGACAACGATAAGGAGCATGAAATGAAACGCGTATCTCTTGTGGCTGTAGTTGTTGCAGCGATGCTGACTGCCGGGCCGGTGGCGGCGGCCGATGGCAAGGCGGTATATGACAAGTCATGCAAGGGTTGCCATACCGCGATGAAACCGAAGGCCGGAGACAAGCAAGCGTGGGCGCCGTTGATCAAGCAGGGCGCCGATGCGTTGACCGCTTCGGTCATCAAAGGCAAAGGCATCATGCCGCCGAAAGGCGGGGCTGCATCCGATGCCGACATCAAGGCCGCAGTCGAATACATGCTGAACCAAGCCAAGTAACGCACCCCCGCTTCAAACCACAGTCTCGAGCGGCCGCCCCGAGATCACCTTGAGTGAGCCTCGGGGGCGCCGGGCGCGCGCGGGATGCGGTTGCCGTAATTCGTGAGCGCATGCTCGCCTGCGTTGTAGGCCGCGATCGCAAATACAGATCGCAGTCGAGTTCGACGAGAACAGTCGCTAACGCATCATTCCCGGGGGCGGCGGCGGCGGGTAACCGGGAGGTGGAGGCGGTGGCGGCAGGTAACCCGGAGGCGGCGGCGGACGCGACGGATAGACTTGGCGCGCCGGACCGGACGCCATGCTTCGCGGCATGGGAACGCGATGGCCGCTCGCATACATGCACTGAACGTATGCATTGTCGTAGCGGCGCTGCGAAGCATACCCCGAGGCTTGGCTGGCACCGGTGCCCGCGGCGCTGCCGGCCAATAATCCAACGCCCGCGCCGACCGCCGCGCCTGAATGTCCGCCCATCGCCGCGCCCGCGAGCGCGCCCACCGTGGCGCCGGCAATAGCACTTGTCACGCCGCTGTCGACCGCCGTCTGGTTAGCTGTAGCACCGCCGGCCTGGCCCAGCGCGAATTGGTTGCACTGGGCATCGTCGCCGCGAAATTGATCGAAATTCTTGCCCGACCCGGGCATCACCGTGACGCTGGGCCCGATGGGGATGGTCATGCACCCACCGAGTAGCAGCAGTGCCGCAAGGGGCGAAAAACGCAATAACTTGCACATGTTTGATGGCTCCGGCGCGTTAGCGAGATGGGGGCTGCGCGGGCACACGTTGCCAACCGGCGGCACATTCCCCTACGTCGGGGTAATAGGCTCTCGACGCCGCACAGTAGTACCAGTCCCCCTGAGCCGGCGACGGCGCGGGCGCGGCCTGGGGCGCGCCCTGTTCGGCATATTCCCCCTGCTCAGCATATACGCGCGGGGCGGAATATCCAGTCATGGCCTGCGGATAAGCATACGCGGGCGCAGCATAGGGGTAGGGAGCATAAGCGTATGCGGGATAAGCGTAATAGGGCGCGGGGTAATAGGCGGGGGCGAATAGCGGTAAGCCGAGCGAAATGCCAAAGCGCACGCCTCCGCCACGAGCGTGGCCGCCGCCGTGGCTATAGCCCCCATTGTGACTATAAGCACCACCGTGACCTGAGCCGCCGCCATGACCGCGGTGTTGCGCCATCGCAGAGCTGCTCGCCAACGTTCCGAACAAGACCAGGGTGAAAACCCCGATCATCTTGGGCAGCGCGTTCATTATTGTTCACTCCAGTTGTTACGCAGGAGTCGAGGCTAGCAGTTATGCGCTGTTTAAGACGTAATGAATTGTGTCAAGATGTAAGCGGCGCTTAAATACACGCAAGCGTCCTGTTCGCCGGGCCAGCGTTATGCCTGCCGCTTCCGGCAGATTCGCAGTCGCCGGCGACGCCCTGGTCGTTCGGCCAACACTTTCCCGTGCCAGGCGTGTAGTGAGCTCCCACCCTCAAGCATGGGCGCCCCGCCGGGTGCGCCAACGCAAAACGGCCCCGCAGGGCCGCCTTGCTCAGTGCGCTGCTTCTAGGCGTTACGCGCGGGGCTCACCGCGCTCGTTGACGGTAATCGTCGGTCCGGGCGGAGCGACGAGCTGCACGCGATGTTCCTGGCCGCGGAAGCTGTAGGTGACATCCCAGAGGTCGGATCGGGCCTGGCTGGGTGTGCTCTCGCAACGCTGGACGTCTTGCGTAGCCACCGGTTGTCCGCCGCTCGTGCGGCCGACGTTGGCGCCCACCGCGGCACCCGCGACTGCACCGCCGACCGTGGCGAGATCGTTACCGCGTCCGCTGCCGACCTGGTGACCAAGAATGCCGCCTATGACAGCACCGGCAATCGCGCCGGGAACGTTGGCGCTGCCCCGCTCTTGCGCAACCTGTTCGCGCTCGACCCAGCAGCGCTGTCCGGGGGGACCGACCACCGCGCGCACTGAAGTGACGTTCGCCTCATACAGGCGCTCGTTGCGGCGCCGATTGAAGTCGCCGGCTGCCGCTGGAGCGGGCGCGTAGCGATTGTCTTCGACGCGCGCGTTCCGGCTCACGTCCCGCACCGATGAAATGCGGTCGTTCAAGCCCATCGCGGCCAAGGACGGATACCTGCCCGGACGCAATACGGCGCAGCGACCGCCAAAGCGCACGTCTTCGCACACTTCCCAGCGGTCGGCGAGAACCACGACTGAAGAAGCGCGGTCATTGAAGCCAAAACGCTCGAAATTGGCGATCTGTTTATCCGTGCTGAAAGACCGGCCGTCAAAGCCTTCGCGCTCGTAGAAAGTGATTTGCGGAGCCGCACCGCTGCGGTTGGCCGCAACCGGTGCGGGCGCGTAGCGATTGTCTTCGATGCGCGCATTCCGGCTCACCATCCGCACCGATGATACGCGATCGTTCAGGCCCATCGCGGCCAAGGACGGATAATTGCCCGGACGCAAGACGGCACACCGGCCATGGAAGCGGGCGTCTTCGCAGACCTCCCAGCGCTCGCCGACAACCACCACCGAAGAGGCGCGGTCATTGAAACCATAGCGCTCAAAATTGCCGACCTGCCTTTCAGTGGTGAAAGCCCTGCCGGCAAAGCCTTCGCGCTCGTAAAAGGTGACCTGTGCGGATGCTTGCGCGGCGATAGCCAATCCTGCCACCGCCATGGCTGTTTTCAATATTGCCTTCATCGATTTCTCCAGTAGGAAAGTTTCGTATGCCAAAGCCGAGGTCGAACCGTGGGGCTAAAACCTCAGATTGCGAGCGAGGCTACACGCGCTGCGCGCCCGATTCAGTTCGCTGGCGCGCATAGCAAGCTGTTTGGCGGGGTAATTCGCGTGTGCGGCGAATGGCGCGCGGACCGAACTGCGGGCTAGTGACGCGTAGCGCCCGCGGCGATTTGCGGCGCTGCGCGCTCGCGCATTTCGGCGCGCGTATCGAGGGCCGCAGCTTGCCAAGCAAGGCGGGCGGGACTGGCCACGGAAAAGACGCGGTCGCCGCGGCCGAGCGCAAGGATACTCGTGAGGACCCGCGACGAATCGTGCAGTCCGTCGTTGCTTTTCGACCGGGCTCCTTGTGCGCGCGCGTAAATCGCCAGGCGGCCTAGCTGTGTAGCCTTGCGCGCGCCGAGGACGTCGCGTGCCCAAAGCACGGCGAGCACGTCGGCGGCGCTTTCCTCCGCCTTGGCCAGCGCCGGGCTGTCGCGGTCGTCCTCGAACCGCGCCTCTTCCCATGAAGGCGGGACGCTCCAATGCGGATCGGCCCAGGAGGTGTCGAACAATCCTGCCCTGCGGGCCATGCCAATGACGCAGTGGGCCGACTCGTGAGCGCTCACGAGGAAGGCGACGTCACCGGCGGTTATGCCAAGCGAGCGCGCCTTGCGCTCAGTCGCGTCGATGCCGGATTCGTCATAGGCCATGCGCAGCATCGCGCGCAGGTTTTCGCCGGAAGCGTGCAGTTCGACCACGCAGGCGCCGACCCGTCCCCGCGCAGCGGCAATGATCTCCGAAGTCCCGTTGGAGCTTCTGCCCTCTGCAACCGCCTTGGAACCGGATAGCCACGCTTTCGAGAGGCGCTCGCGCAACGCATCGCCCGCCTCGGCTGCCTTCAATGTGTCGGGAAAGCGCTGTGCAAGTCGAGCAAATGCTTGCGCGTCTGCGGCCGACTCGCCCCGGTGCCTGCCGCCGCTGCCGACCGAGGCAATAGAAAGGTCAAGACCCAGCTTTTGCGCTTCGATGATGCCTGCGGCTTGAGCTTTTCTGGCTGCCTCCCGGCCGGGGACCGATCCGGCGACGCTGGAAAGGGCGAACGTCTCGACCGCGCGCGCATGGATCTCGGCTATGGACGTTTGCCGCGGAGCGTCGCTTGCATCCAGGCCGATGCAAACAGCGATCCCCAAGGCAGCGGCGGCAATGAGAGGCTTGGCCGAGTTCGCGCTCATCGCTTGAACCATCTTGCTCATTTTGCCGATCAGGGACGTAGGCGCCCGACGCATGCTGCGCTGGCGTTGCATTTCGCCAACCGGGACAGTCGCGACTTGCTGAATTTTGCTGTGCCGGATGGAATGCGCGAACCGCGTCGGTTTCATCGATTACATTCCGCGCAAATGGACAATGCATAACTTACGCGGCGCCGCGCACGTCGTCTGTGCGCTGGCGCACCGCGCCGACCCGCCCGTCCGCAGAGCGGCATCGCCGCAGTGTTCGTTAGCGCACATACGCCGAGACGCGCAGAGGCTAGGCTGACTTCCTTCGACAGCGCGCTGCCGCCTTTCCCCCTCCCGCCATGGACACGCACAAGCAATCCGGAATGGGTATCTGGTTCCACCTCGCTCAGGCCGCGCGCCTGATCTTCTGGCTGCTGCTGATCGGGTTCCTGCTGCTGCAGGTGTTTGGCGGTGGCGACACGACGCAAAAGAAGCGGGATATTTTGCTCGATCAATTCCAAACCGAGCGCCAGTCGCGGGTGATCGCGTTGATCCACCGCCAGGAAAGCCGCAGCATCCTCGGCGTGCCGGTGTCGAGCCACATCAACATCGAAGACTCCGAGGCGGTGCTGCGCGCGATCCGGCTCACGCCCGACGGGCAGCCCATCGACCTCATTTTGCACACGCCGGGCGGGCTGGTCCTCGCTGCCGAGCAAATAGCGAGGGCGCTTGCCGAGCGTAAAGGCAAGGTCACGGTATTCATTCCCCACTACGCCATGAGCGGCGGCACGCTGATCGCGCTCGCCGCCGATGAGATCGTGATGGACCGCAATGCCGTACTCGGCCCCGTCGATCCGCAGATCGGCGAGGTGCCGGCAGCCTCCATACTCCAGGTATTGAGAATCAAGAAGCCGCAGAACATAAACGACGAGACGCTGATAATGGCCGATATCGCCGCGAAAGCCCGCGTCCAGGTCGCCAATTTCATCGCCGACATATTGACCAAGCACCTGCCGCGAAAGAAGGCGGAGGAGCTGGCTCTGGCGCTCTCCGAAGGGCGCTGGACGCACGACTTTCCGGTCACGGTTCAATTCGCGCAGCAACTCGGATTGCCGGTTACGACCCAGATGCCGCGCATCGTGTATGAACTGATGGATTTATATCCACAGGCGAACGCGCGCCGGCCTTCGGTAGGCTACGTGCCGATGCGAAGCTTCGGTGAAGGCAAGGCCGAGCCCGTCGCTCCGGCCCCCGCCATTCCCAGTTCCGGCAAGTAGGTACTGGGGTCGAGATGCAAGGACATTGATTTCTTCGAGAAGGAAGCCATCATGCAATTCACGGACGATCGCGATCTGGCCGGTTCCGCACAAGAGACAAACCCTTCCGTGGCGTTGTGGGCAGGTGCGGTTGTCGGCGCGATGCTGATCGCAGGCATGGCGACCGCGGGCAATCTGTCTGAAGCCGAAGCGCGCTACCGGCAGGAGCGCGCCGCCTGCATGAGCGGCCAATCGAAGCAGGATCGGACCACGTGCTTACGCGAAGCCGGCGCCGCACTGCAGGAAGCCAAGCGCGGGCGCAGCGACGAGAGCCAACACTTGTACGAAAAGAACCGGCTGCTGCGCTGCGACCGCCTTCCGGCGGCAGACCGCGACGACTGCCTGCGCCGGATGCGCGGCGAGGGCAGCGTCAGCGGCAGCGTGGAGGGCGGAGGCATCTACCGGGAGCTGCAAACGACAGTGCCGGCGCAGTAGTGCAATTGCACGCGCCGGCACTTTCGCTTCGGTCCGGGCCCCGTATCGGCCCAGGCCGCCATTTGAATTACGGCACCAAGGCGAAGTTCTGCGTTGCGTTCGCCGTCGTAATGTCGAGGATCGTCGACGACTGGGTCTTGTAGCCGGTTGCGGTGGCTTCCACGGTGTACTTGCCCGCCACGCTGGATTGCGCGGCAAGCGCCGTTGGCGCCCAGCCCGTAACGTATTGGCTGAACATCGGCGCAGCCACGGGCAAGCTCAGCGTATGGGCGCCGGCCGGTGAGCTTGCATCATCGGCGGCCACGAATTTCACCGTCACGGTCACGGCGATACCGAAGGTTTGCTTCGCCGCCACGTAAGCGGCTTCAGTCGCACTTGTCGGATTCAAGATTGCCGCGCCACTGATGCCGGGAGCGGGGGTGCGGGTTGCCGATACCGGCAGCGTGATCGGCGTGACATTGTTGCTGAGGACGGTGACGCTGGTGGCGCTCACCACTGGCACGGCGGCAACCACTGCGGTCGCCCGGCCGTTTGCGGTCACGACGACATCGTAGTTTCCGAGCGCAAGGCGCCCGAGGAAGAATTCGCCTGTCTGCGTATTTGGCGCAGTGGATTGCACGATCACGCCATTTTGCTGCGCCGTAACCATGACCGTGCTGTTAAGCAACGCGAGATCGACAAATCCGTTGATGCCGTTCAGCACAAAGGGGATGACCTTGACCACGGGTTTCAGCGCATAAGTCCCGTTGCCGCGTTTCACCACGGACTTGCAGGCGTCGAAATCGAGCACCAGGTCGACACGCTGGCCGGATGCCACGTCGAACTCATTGATCAGTTTGATCCCGCTTTGCACCGCGCTTGGCGTAACGAGCGCGGTCTCGACCCCGCCCGTAGGCACGACGGAATTGCTCAGGCCCGCGCCGGTGTTCGGGTCGAGCACCAGGCGCAGTTGCGTGTAATGCCCCGCTGTCAGAGGTGTCTCGCCCAGATTGTCGAGGACGCCGTTGGTCAGGCTGAGTAAATTGATTTTGCGCGCAGGGTTCAGCACGATATCAGCCCAGCCCGCATCGGTGTCGGAGGCCGAACTGCTTTGGTGGGCTCGCACTTTGACAACCGTAACATTCACCGCATCATAGCCGCAGGCTGGCGCATCGGTCAGGGAAACGCCGAGCGTACCCGTTGTGGCCGCTGCGGGAGTGGTGTCACCACCGCCGCCACCACCGCATCCGGCTACGAATGCCGCCAGTAGTGACGCCATCAACCACGTCAGTGATTTGGAGCTAAAACCCTTGTCGAACATTTTCATTTTCATTTCCCTAAAGAGTGGCCGCGAATGGTATTCGCGAGTGTGACGATCAAGAACTGATTTGCCGCATTTTCGAGACGGTAAGATGCGCTAATCCGCGTCGTTGGTCTGTCGGCCAGGACACATAGCGCGCTATGCTGCGACCCAAGAAAAGCGCGCCCATCCGCATCAATGGCACGCCTGGACGCGGGTCGCGCGGGCTGCGCCATGCAGCCATTCGTTCTGCCGCGTGCTTATGGAAACTCTGCAAAAGGGGCCCATGGCCCCCATTGCAAATCCCCCAATCTCAGTGATAAACCTCGGCCGAGAAACCACCGCCCGAGGTTTTTCAGAGCTTACTTATAGGTCGACGAGCTTCAGCTCGTTTGCGCTCGACCCGAGCCTCTTGCCGTCGGGCAACTGCAGGTAGGGCACCGCTTCCTCGGCACTCAGGCCGTAAGTGAAACTCATCGCACCCCGGCTGAAACTGCCGATGCCATAGCCGCGGCGCACGGTCAAGCGCTGAAAATGAAATGTCGCACTGGCCCCATCACTGCAATGCATCTGCCCGGAACCACTCAGCAGCGCGCTCGACGTGAATTCTCCGAAGCACGTGAGACGAGGGTCCTTCTGCGAATGAATGGCGAGGGTTCCCGCCCCGTTGAGATGACCTTCGGCCTCGCCCACGAACAGGTCGTCGGCCAGTATCGCAATGACTATCCCTGTCGCCGAGAACAGTCCTGCAGCCGCCGGAGCGACGACGCCGGCTAGCGCGAACCAGGCGGCAAAAACCGTAATCGCTATCTTGCGCATTGAAGCCGGCAACGGTTGAAGAGCATCATGCTGCGGCAGGCGATGCCAGCGGCGGGCAGAGCCGGCGTTTCACGATCGACAGCGCCCACCCGATGCGGGCGCGACAAACGCGCAACGCAGTACTCAGTTCGCGCCGTGCATCATGTTGTGGACGATGATGTCCACTTCCGCGCGCTCGTCCTCGACGTCGAAAATGGTCTCGCTGACGCGATCGTCGCAGGTGTCCGCGGCATTGGCCCGTAGCTGGGCGTATTCGGCCTCGCGCCAGGCGATCGGAAGTTTGCGTACTTGCTTGCGGCGTAACTCAGTGTGTTTCATGATTATCCTCGCGCTGGCTTGATTGCCGGCATCAGCGCAGCATGTGCGCGATTGCGGTGGCGATCTGTGCGCAGGCAAACATAATGGCCGCATTTTCCGCGCTACGGGCTGCGCGTTCCCCCGCACGCTGCGGCATTCCATCCAGCATGGTGCATTGGCGAAATGTGCGAAAAGGCACATATCGCCAATGCACCTAATGCCAATGCACCTAATTGACGCTGCCGCGACAAAGAAATAAGATCAAGAAATAATCTTCCGCGTTTCGGTGCGTTACCGGCATTGCCGCCAGCCGAAACACATTCATGCCACTGGGAGACGACCGCCATGTCTTCACCGCATACACCCAGGCAAAACCATCTGCTCGCGGCCCTGCCCGAAGCCGATTACGCGCGCCTGCAGCCCGATCTGGAGCTCGTCGAGATGCCGCTCGGGTGGGCCGTGTATGAATCGGGCGGCCACATGAGTTACGTGTATTTCTCGACCACCAGCATCGTCTCGCTGCTCTACGTCATGGTGGACGGCGCGTCGGCGGAAATCGCGATCGCCGGCAACGAAGGACTGGTCGGCATCTCGTTATTCATGGGCGGCGAAAGCACGCCGAGTCGGGCCGTAGTGCAAAGCGCAGGCCACGGCTACCGGCTCAGGGCGAGTGTTCTGAAAAGGGAATTCGCGCTGGGCGGCAATATGCAGCATTTGGCGCTGCGTTACACGCAGGCGCTGATCACGCAGATGGCGCAGACCGCGGTGTGCAACCGGCACCATGCGCTGGACCAGCAACTGTGCCGTTGGTTGCTGCTGACGCTGGACCGTTTACAGGGCGAGGAACTGGTGATGACGCAGGAGCTGATCGCGAACATGCTGGGCGTACGCCGGGAGGGCGTGACCGAGGCCGCCGGCCAATTGCAGAAGGATGGATTGATTCAGTACAGCCGCGGCCACATCAAGGTGCTGGATCGCGCAGGACTGGAAAAGCGCGTATGCGAGTGCTACGCGGTGGTGAAAAAAGAATACGACCGCTTGCTGCCTTATAGAATTCCAGGCCTGCCGAACACCATGCACTAAGCGCCGCGGCGAAAGCGGCTGATGACTGCCGGCCGCGGTAAGCGAGGCTCCGGTTTCCCTCGGCCGCCGGTCCTTCAGACCTTGGGCGCGCTACGCCGTGTAACCAAGGGCACCACGGAGCCGGCCATTGCGGGCTCGAATTCCTTGCTGCTTGCGGCCGCCGCGCGCCGGTCCTGCTCGATCTTCCGGAATTTCTTTCTGAGATCGGTATTGAACGAGGCGGTGTAGCGGAACGACTTGTCGGTGATTCTGATGATGTTCATCTCCTTTCTGGAAGCGGATCGCGCGATGCTCGCCGCCGTGCGCAAACCAGATCATCGTCCCCCCGCCTGTGACTGTCTGTGCGTTAGCGAACTATTTTGATTGCAGCCGTTGCGTGCGCAGATTCATCGCGACTCGCCACTGGTGATCAAAAGTGAAATTTGCCGCCGCCGAAGAGCCCGATCAGACCGATGATGATGAGATAGAGGGCGATGATGTAATTGAGCAGCCGGGGCATGACGAGAATGAGAATCCCGGCGATCAGCGATACCAGGGGAGTAAGAGCCAAGGTGATGTTCATGGAGGCATCCTTTGTTCGGGGGAGGCGATGGACCGCGTATCGCGGTGGTGTCGTTCCCAGACCATGCGCCGAAGTTTGAGCCGTGAGGGAACGATGCCGCGGTTCCCCCACGTGCCAGGCTTAGCGAGCAGGCACAATGACCGTGGTGCCGCCGCTTGTGGTTCCTCTTGCGCCGGTTCTACCTTGTGCACCTGTGTCTCCGGTCGCGCCGGTGTATCCGGTTGCACCGGTGTCTCCGGTCGCGCCGGTGTATCCCGTCGCGCCCGTGCTACCCGTCGCGCCGGTATATCCTGTCGCGCCCGCGCTACCCGTCGCGCCGGTGTATCCCGTTGCGCCCGTGTTGCCGGTCGCGCCGGTGTATCCCGTTGCGCCGGTGTCCCCGGTTGCGCCCTGCGGTCCGGCAGGTCCCGCGGGAAGCGAAATGCACCCGCCCAGTGCGAAGGCGGCGAATACTGCAACAAGCGTTTTCGAATAGTTCATGATGATTCCTTTTGATTGGCCGATGAGCATTTGAGACTACGCGAACGGCGCAGCCGATTCAGTGCGACAGCGAACATAACGGGATATTCCGAATGGAGTACGTTTGCGCGCGGAGCGCGGACTGCGCGCGCTATTTCTGACGCGGCTCGCGTTTGCCGCGTTCGCCATCGTGTCCGCGCGCGCCGCCGGCTCCGCGCGAGGGCGTGCAGCGGGCGCGTGCAGGGAGCCCGCGAAACATTCCGGCGTCACGCCGGCAGCCGGTAACGCCCCTCCCGGAACAAGCGCAGACAGGCGTCTGCGACATGCGCATCGTAGGCCGTTCCGCGGCCACGCTCGATTTCGGCCAGCGCCTTATCGATCCCCCATGCGGGCCGGTACGGCCGGAGCGCGGACATCGCTTCGACCACATCCGCCACTGCCATGATGCGTGCCTCGAGCAGGATTGCCTCTCCTTTGAGACCCTGCGGATAGCCGCTGCCGTCCATGCGCTCGTGGTGCTGCAGCGCGATTTCGGCCACCGGGCAGGGCCACTCCACCGCCTTCAGTACATCGAAACTCGCCCGGGCATGTCCCTGTATCAACTGATACTCGATCGCGCTGATGCGGCCGGGCTTGGAAAGGATTTCCGACGGAATGGTGATCTTGCCGATGTCGTGCAGGTAACCGGCGACGCGCAGTCCCTCCTGCGCTCGCGCGTCGAGCGCGAGCTCGGCGCCGATGGCAACGGCGAGCCCCGCGACACGACGCTCGTGGCCGGCGGTGTACGGGTCACGCATTTCGCTGATGATCGTTGCCACCTCGACCGTGCTCATGACCGCGGTCTTGAGTTGCTCGACGTAACGCTGGATCTCTTTCTGCGTCTGCATGCGCTGCGCCTCGCGCGTGAAATTGTCGAGCGCGAAGCTCACATCCGCCGCCATTTCAGTCAGCAGGTCGCGCGCCGATTCGTCAAAGGAGTCGCCCTCGCCGGAATACAGCGTGAAAGCGCCGACGACCGCGCCATTCCTGTGCAACGGCAGCGAGGCTGACGCGGCCACGCCGGCCTGCGCGGCGCGCGCGTGCCAGGGAGCGGTCAGCGGCTCATGCAGGAAATCCTGACACCAGAACGGCCGGTCGTCGCGGATGGCCTTGCCGGTTGGGCTGTGCCCAAATGGGCTAGCGGCATCCAGCGAGAGATTCAGGTCTTCGAGGTAGCCGGTGTCATCGCCGAAGGTGGCGGCTGGCCGCAGCATGCGCGTCTCGGTGTCGGTGATACCAATCCAAGCCATCTTCATGCCGCCAAACTGCACCGCGGCGCGGCACATCTCCGGGAACAATTCCGCCTCGTCGACGCAGCGCACGATGGCCTTGTTGCACTGGCTCAGCGCGGCATAGAGTCGTGTGTGCCGCTCGAGTTTCGCTTCGAGCGTCTTGCGCTCGGTAATATTGCGGATGTTGCACTGAATGACCTTGGTGCCTTCGCAGTCGTAACTGTTACTGACGAATTCGACCTGGACGCGCGCCCCTGCTTTTGTCTTGAGCGGAGGATCATCGTATCGGACATACCCGTTCGCCTGCAGCTGCGCGAACATTTCCTTGCTTTCGGCCCGGTCCGCGAACGGGCCCACTTCCCACAGCTTTCTGCCCAGGAGCTCCGCGTGCGAGTAGCCGAGCATCTCGATCAAATAGGGGTTGACGTCTTCGATCTGGGCCGTGTCTGAGTTAAGCAGCAGAATCCCGTCTCGAGCGGTTTCAAATAGCCGGCGGTAGCGGCTTTCAGATACCCGCAGGGCGTTAGGCGCCAGCTGATCCGCCATATCGATAGCACGCAAATGTCCGCTTCGCAGGATGGTCAGTGAAACCTACTGCGCGGCCTAGAGCGGACCTGCGCGATGAATATGCTCGCTCATCTATTTCCGTTCCTGGGCGAGCAGAAGCGACTTCAAGCCGACATAAGGCGCGGCGCGCTCCGCCGCAGGCGCCGGCGCGCTCGATGGCGTCGCGGCTTCGAGTTCGAGCACACGGCGTAGAAGCGACGCTTTGTCGTCCTCCAGGCGTGCGACCTGGCGCCGCAGGCGCACGGCGTCCCACTGTCCCTTGATCACGCTCGGGCTCGATACCAATCCGGCGATCAGCACGCCCAGAGCAAGCGCCACGAGCAACACCACCGCGAGCGAACTGTCGTAGCGCCAGAAAAGAAAGACTACGGCCACCGGCATGTTGTTCTGCAAAGCAAAGGTGACCGCGCCGATCGCGAATACGATGCCCAAGATCAATAAGAGCTGCATGACTTCCTCCGTTCGTTATGCCGGCCGGCGTGATCCGGCGCCTTGCGCAATGCCGTCACGAAAATTCGTAGCGGCCTTATCTGCGCGCAGGCCGGGCGTAGCTCCGAGCGGCGCCAGATGCATGTCGATGAGGCTACGCGAACGTCGCGGCCGCTTCCGTACGCTGGCGCGCATAGTCTGCGCCGGGCGCATCCACGCTCGGTTCGCTAGCGCACGGACGACCCGGTAGGCGACGCGTAAATTGTTGGCATATCATCGGAGGCTATCCATGCCTGTAATCTTCGACCTGGCCGGCCCATGCACCGCGTAGCACCCGTGTTGGGGGCCATCGCGCCAATTGCGCAATGGCCGCGTGCCCTTTTTTCCTGCCTGCTCTTCTTCGCTGTCTGTATCGATGCAGAGGCGAGCGATCTATACACCTTGATCAACAGCTTGCGCGCCGGTGAAGGCAATTGCGCCAGCGCCAGCTTGCCTCCGCTGAAACCGCAGGCCGCGCTCGAGCGCGCCGCGCGAGAGCTTGCGCGCGGGGCCAAGCTGGAGCAAGGCCTGAGCGCGGTCGGGTATAGGGCGACACGTTCCAGCGCTCTGTGGTTCAACGGTGAGGGCGTCGGCGCACAGGTGGAGGGGATGCTGGCAAGAAAAAGCTACTGCCCAAAGTTGCAGGATGCCGCGCTAACCGAGATCGGCTATTACGAGGACGCGCGCCAGGTCTGGATTGTGATGGCGGCGCCGTTTGCGCCATTGGTGGGCGTGTCCGAGCGCACGGCGGGGCAGCGCGTGCTCGACCTCGTCAACCAGGCTCGCGCCACGCCGCGCTACTGCGGCAACCAGGCGTTTAGAGCGGCGCGGCCGGTACGCTGGAGCGACACGCTGGCCGAGGCGTCGCGACTGCATGCCGAGGATATGGCGCGTTACAACTACTTCAACCACAGGGGTCGTGACGGATCCAATCCGGCGCAACGTGTCGAACGCGCAGGCTACCGCTATCGCGCCACCGGCGAAAACATCGCCGGCGGGCAAATGAATCCAGAGGATGCGATGGCGGGCTGGCTCAAAAGCCCGGAGCATTGCGCCAACCTGATGAATCCGGTGTTTACCGAAATGGGCGCCGCCTTCGCGGTCAATTCCAAAAGCGGGATGGGCGTGTATTGGGCGCAGGCGTTCGGCGCACCGCGCTGATTCAATAGCTCCTGCTGTTCAACGGCTGCTCGAAAAGGCCACGAGCGTCTGTTGCCATGCGCCGCATGCGGCGCGTTGCCTCTGCCACTCCCACGCGGTGTCCTAGGGTCTGTTGACATTCACCGCATGAGACGCGCGCGAGCGCACCTTCAAATCAATTCTGCCTCTCACTTTGACGCAGGTTTGCCGCCCGCATCGGCCCGAGCCCATCGCTCCTCGACGTCGTAGGAGCTGAAAACTTCATGCGCCGGGCGGGTTTCCGGCAGTACGTAGACGATGCCATCCGTGCCGGTAAACGCCGGGCTGACCACTTTCTCGTAGAAGCGCTTAGGTACATTGATGCAGCCGTAGGAAATGCGGTTGTCCAGAGGCGTGGCGGTAGCCAGGCGCTCGAGGCGGCGTTCCTCCGGTTTGGCGGTGACGACGCGGTGAAGCGACACGGCCGCGTCGTAGTCCACCCACAGGACGTCCTCGCCGCGCGTATCCATGCCGAGCGCCGCCACAAAACGGCCTGCGTGCGTAGTGCGGGTTTCGAGCGGCATGTCGGCGTACTCCCGGTCGCCGATACCCGGAACGGTGTGATCGCCGCGCCAAGCGCCCAGCAGCGCCGGGGCCGCACCCTGGATGCGCCCGCCGGCGTTGAATACGAAAATCCTGGCGTCGACCTTGTCGACGATTATGAACGGCAGCCCCTGGTTATCGGCCGAATCGACGATCCAATTGGCTATCCGACGCGCCGTGCGCGAAGCGCGCTCTGCGCCGAAGTCGGCGCGATGGTGACTGCGTGCAACTTCGATCTGCACCTGCGTTGCAGATGGAGCCGGCGCGCCCTGCGGCGCCGACCATGCCTGAGCGCTTGCCAACTGCGGATAGGCAGTGTTGTCCCGCGCGGCGACGTACTGCGGAAGCAGCGCCAGCACGATGATGCCGGTACACAGCTTCAATGCGATCAAATTCCGGGAAGCCGCGCCGCTTGAGCGCACGTGGTCGCTCGGTGCGGCTGCAATGCGTATCTTGGTCCGGTTTGTAATGCTGGCCATACACATCCTCATGCGCCGGATAGGCGCGCTAGTCGAGCGCCTGCCGATGCGGCCCCTCCGTGTGGAGAACGCGGGCCGATCGGCAGGGCTTTTCCGACACGCCAGGGGCCCGTTGGCTCCTGGCGCTACACTGGTGCCGGCAAGAACCGCGATCCTAGTTGCGGTCCTGTCTGGCGGGGCGTGCAACAGGTGTCGGTTCGGGTTCAGCTACTACAGGCGCGGCTTTCCTTTGCACTTGCGGCACTGGGTCCTTGAGTGCCATCTTGATATAGCCGTTGCCACCCGCGAAACCCTCGTTGCCGACACCCGTGCCGCCGGCGCCACCACCACCCTTGGCGCCGTGCTGACCGGTTGCCGCGGGCGCTCCGGCGTAACCCAGGGCCACGAGCGGATAGGTTCCATTCCAGGACTCGGCACCCGGGAATCCGGCGACGGTCTGACCCGAATAAGCGTCCGACAAACTGGTCGGGCCGCCGTCTACGCCGCGCCCGCCACTAGTCGCCATATGTTCACCGCCCGTACCCGCCGTTCCACCGTGGCCACCCGTACCGATGGTCAGCCGGTAGACGCCGGGATTCAGGTAACGACTCGTCGTGAACGGGATTGCGCTCTGGCCACCATCGCCGCCGGCACCGGCCTCGGTGCGGCCGTGATCGCGCTCGCCGCCGGCACCGCCACCGCCGCCGCCACCACCGCCGGTAAGCGTGATTTCATAGTTGCCCTCAACCAGCTGCGAAGTGGACAGGTCCGGCATGCCGCCGGTCCACGCGGTCTTCGGAACCACGGTGACAAAGCATTGCTGGTTCGTCATTCCCGCTGTGGGATTGGTGATAGTGAATATTTGCCGACTGCTGTCGTAATTGGTGCTGCCACAGCGCGAGTCCGTCGTATTCTGCGCGAATGCGGGAATGGTTGCGGCGCAGGCCAGGAACATCAAACTCAATCTTGCGGTTTTCATGTGTTTGCCTCTTTATGTATTCAACTGCGAATGGAATGCGCTTGCATTCCCGTTTGGCCAAGATCGACCCGACCGAAATTCATCAGTGCCCGCAACGCGTCCGAACTGCGTACCGCCACGAGTACAATCCAAAGAACCGAACCCCGGATCACCAAGGCAAAGACTGCTGCCCCATGTCGTGCAAGTTAGACTGAAGTCGCGGCGGAGTCTGTGCGATAACAAACATACTGCCGGTTCCTGCGAGTGGAAAATGCCGCCGCTCGTCAAAGGAACGCGACGCTACGCCTGTCTCGACGACGCTATCTGTACGCAGCAGCACGGAGTGCGGTTCCGCTGCAAGAACTTGAAAGCTCGCCTGACCTAGCCTGATCGGAACCGTTCGCGGAGCCGCATTGCGCGGCGGTTGTGCAATTTCGTTGCGCCAAAACCGACCGCAGTTCGAATGCGCAAGCAAGCGAATCCGGGCTACTTGTTGCGTCTAGACAACACGAAGCGATATTTTCGGCCTTGTGTTCGCTGGCGCACAGAGCACCCACGCAATGACCATGAGAATGGCAAGGCGGTGCACCCCGGCCAAGTCGATTGCAGCGGCATAGCCTGAACTACAGGGCTAGAACCAAACCAATCAGGCGGGGCAATTAACGGCGTTCCCTCGTCAAATGAACAGGCAATAGTTGAAGTGTGCGTATCGTCAATCGATATGAGAACCGTGTCCAGGCTAGATTTAACGGTGCCCCATCCAATTTCTATTTAAACAATGGAAGAGCGAGTCATGTCAAAACTTAAGTTACTCACCATTGCCTTATTGGCCTTGAGTCAAAGCGCGTTTGCCCAGGTCCCGCCAAGCGCTGGCGGTCAGCTGCAGCAGATTCCGCCCACACCCGTCCCGCCAAGACCCGTTCCGGAAATCCGGATTCAGCCGGGCGCTGCAGCGACCGCCCCAGGTCTGGCTCAGACCAGAATACTGGTCAAATCGCTGCGTGTAACCGGGCAGACCCTGTATTCCGAAGCCGAATTGGTCGCGATCACCGGGTTCAGTCCCGGTCGCGAACTCACACTCCTGGAGCTGCGCGCCATGGCGGCCAAGATTGCGGATCTGTACCACAGGAACGGCTATTTCGTGGCGCAAGCCTACCTGCCCGCGCAAGACATCAAGGACGGAGCCGTGACCATCGCCGTGCTCGAGGGCCGCTACGGCAACGTCACCCTGCGTAACCAGGCAGATCTTACGGATGCGTTACCGAGAGGATTCCTCGGGGGCTTGAACAGCGGGGACACGATCGCCATCGAACCACTTGAGAACCGCCTGCTGCTGATCTCCGACATCCCCGGCGTGAACGTGAAGTCCACCCTGACTCCGGGCACCCAGGTGGGCACATCCGATCTGATCGTCGATGTGACCCCGGGGCGGCGCGTGACAGGGAGCATTGAAGCCGACAACGCCGGCAACCGCTACACCGGCCAGAACCGTATAGGGGCGACGGTGAACTTCAACAATCCTTCCGGGCACGGGGATCTAATAAGCCTGCGCGGGCTGACTTCGGTCGACGGGCTGATGTACGGCCGCGCGTCCTACCAGACACCGATTGGCAAGGCGACGGCGGGAGTCGCCTACACCGCGCTTAGTTACCGGCTGGGTGAGGAATTTGCGAGCCTGCAGGCCCACGGCACGGCCGATATCGTAAGCCTTTATGGCAGCTATCCGCTGATCCGCTCGCGTAACGGCAACGTCTACGCCTTGGCCGGATTCGATGCCAAGACCTTCCAGGACAAGGTGGACGTAACCTCGCCGCCGACGGTCACCGACAAGAACGCACGGGTCGGGATGATAGGCTTGCACGGCGACTACCGTGACAATTTCGGCGGTGGCGGGGTGAGCAGTTATTCGCTCACCGGGACGTCCGGCGAGATCGACATCCGCACGCCTGCGGCGCGCGCCGCGGATGCGGCGACGGCGCAATCCAACGGAAATTTCGGGAAGCTGGGGTTCAATATCGCGCGGCTGCAGAGGGTCACGGAAAAACTCTCGCTCTACGGCGCGCTCAACGGGCAGCTCGCCTCGAAGAACCTCGACATCTCGGAGAAGATGGGACTGGGCGGCATGTACGCGGTGCGGGCCTATCCAGTGGGCGAAGCCTATGCGGACGAGGGTTACATAGCCAATTTGGAGGCAAGATTCCTGCTGCCTAAGTTTTCGCAGAGCATGCCAGGCCAAATGCATTTGATCGGGTTTGTCGACAGCGGCAGCGTGACACTGAATAAGGATCCCTGGGCGCCCGGCGAGAACCACAGAACGCTGAGCGGAGCCGGGATCGGGCTCAGCTGGGCGGACTACAACAATTTTGTGATCAATGCGTATTGGGCCCACAAGCTGGGCAATGCGGTGGCGACCTCGGCCCCGGATAAGAGCGGCCGATTCTGGATCCAGGGCGTGAAATATTTTTGACAGCGGCGTGCGCAACGAACATCGACTGAACACAACTTTCAAGGATAACGGGAAAACACCATGAACCGTATTTACCGATCGATCTGGAACGACAAGACCGGCACATTTGTTGCCGCGTCCGAAAACGCCAATAGCGGCGGCAGAAGATCGTCGCCCGGCATAACCGCAGTGGCGGGAAATTCGCGCTTCGCCCTGAAATGGCTGGCGGTTTCCCTGATGTTGGCGTTCGGTCCGAATGTCTACGCCGCGCCTATGGGCGGCGCGGTGTCGGCGGGCAGCGCGAGCATCGCCAGCGGCGCTGGCAAGACGACCATCAACCAATCGAGCCAGAACGTGGCGATCAATTGGCAAAGCTTCAGCATCGGAAAGACTGAAGCGGTCCAGTTCGTGCAGCCCAACAGCAGTTCGGTGGCGCTCAACCGGGTGCTGGGCGCGGATCCCTCCAACATCCTGGGCAGCCTGTCGGCCAACGGCAATGTGTTCCTCGTGAATCCAAACGGCATCCTGTTCGGCCAGGGGGCGCAGGTGAACGTAGGTGGGCTAGTCGCATCCACCTTGAACATCACCGACGGCGACTTCATGGCCGGAAAATACAACTTTGCCGGCAGCGGCAATGGCACGGTGCTCAACCAGGGAACGCTCAACGGCGACGGCGGCTATGTGGCCCTCTTGGGTGCGAACGTGAGCAACGAAGGCGTGATTTCGGCCAAGCTCGGCACGGTGGCGCTGGCCGCGGGCAATGCAATGACGCTCGACATGGCCGGGGACGGACTGCTCAATATCACGGTGAACCAGGGCGCGGTGAATGCGCTGGCGCAGAACGGTGGTCTGATCCAGGCCGACGGTGGACAAGTGTTGCTGAGTGCGAAATCGGCCGGGAGCTTGCTGCAAAGCGCGGTGAACAACACCGGCGTGATCCAGGCGCAGACCATCGAGAACCACAACGGCACCATCAGGCTGCTGGGCGACATGCAAAGTGGCACGGTGAGCGTGAGCGGCACGCTGGATGTTTCCGGCACGGGCGCGGGGCAGACGGGCGGCAACGTCACGCTCAACGGCCAACACGTCGGCCTGTTCGGCGGGCACATCAATGCCGCGGGCGACGCCGGCGGCGGGACGGTGCTCATCGGCGGCGAGGGCGCGAACCTGGCCACTCTCGACTGCGCATCATGCAATCATTCGCTCACACCGACAGGGACATCGCCCACTGCCACTGCGACTTACATGAGCGCGGACTCCGGCATCAGCGCCGACGCCGTCACCAATGGCAACGGCGGCCGGGTTGTGCTGTGGGCCAACGATTCGACGCGCGCGTACGCCAGCATCAGCGCGCGCGGCGGCGCAAAGGGCGGCGACGGCGGCTTGATCGAAACCTCCGGCCACTGGCTCGACGTGGCGGGGATCAACCTCGATGCCAGCGCACCGAACGGCAAGAGCGGCACCTGGCTGCTCGACCCGGCCGATGTCACGATCACCGGCACGACGGCCAACGGGTCATTTACCGGCGGCGTGTTCACGCCGGATCCCAGCGCGGACACGGCCAGTGTGAATGTCGCCACTATCACTACCCTTCTGACCGGCGGCACCAACGTCACGATCAACACGGCAAACAGCTTCGGCAGCGGGAATGGCGATATCAACGTAAACGCGGTGATCACGTGGTCCAAGACGGGTGGGCTCGCGCCCCCGTCGGTTCTGACGTTGAACGCCGTTCGCGACGTGGTCATGAACAACGCAATCACCGCCACATTTGGAAGCCTGGTGGCGACCGCGGGACGCGATATCAAGGTGTATGAGGCCATTTCGACGACCAGCGGCATCGTGCAGTTCTGCGCGCTACGCGACATAAACATCGTGAAGGATGGCACCCACCCACTTTCGGCCATTACGACGGTCGGCAGTACGACGGTCGATGCAAACGTTACAGCGATCGCCGGACGCAATGTAAACATTGTGAATGCGAAACTTACGACGACCGGAGGCGACGTATTGCTAAGCGGGGGCTATGACAATACCGCAAACCCGGCGCTTGCCGGCGGCTCCGTGATATTTGCTCCTGGCACCCCGACCTATACCGTCACAGGGCCTACCAAGTCGACGGCTGACGCAATAGTCACCGTTAACTACACGCCAACCTCCTACGCAGCGCCGAGCGACTATTCACCTAACTTCACCTTGACCAGAGCCACACTGAATCCAAGGATGTTGGTGTTCCCGAACTGGACCAAATCTTTCGACGGCACGACTACGGCCAGCGCCTCAGGCTTTTTGGGTACTCCTGTGCCCACCAACGTCAGCTTGGTTACGGGTACTAGTGCCACCTTCGATAACGCAAACCTGGGAACGGACAAGACGGTCACCTATGCGGGCTATAGCCTTGCCGGTACCAACGCTGCGGCATATGCTCTCTGGGCCTCGTGCTCAGGCACCCAGCAAGGATTCGCGAATATCACTGCCGCGGCAGGCCCCACGGGCGCGACCGGCACCACGGGCGCCACAGGCGCTACGGGCGCGACCGGCGCTACGGGCGCTACGGGCGCTACGGGCGCTACCGGCATTGCAGGTGCTGCAGGCGCTATCGGCACTGCAGGAACGACGGGCGCTACAGGTGCTACAGGCATTGCGGGCGCGACCGGCGCTACCGGAGTTGCGGGCGCCATAGGCGCCACCGGCACTACCGGCGCTGTAGGCGCCATAGGCGCAACAGGGGCGACAGGCGCGGCGGGCGCAATAGGCGCCACGGGCGACATAGGTGCTATAGGCGCGACCGGCGCTATCGGCCCCATAGGCACGACAGGCGCTACAGGCGTTGCTGGCACAACGGGCGCAGCCGGCGCTATCGGTGGTACCGGCGCCGCAGGCGCAACAGGTGCGACAGGCACCATAGGCGGTACCGGCGCTACGGGTGCCATAGGCGGAACGGGTGCGACGGGTGGCACAGGCGCAACCGGGGCGCCAGGCGAAACAGGCGCTAGCATTGCAACCGGACCCGGGACACCACAGTTCGACGTGCAGTCCGAGGCGCCGCCAGTTCCACTCGGTTTGAATCTAGCCGTGATAGGTCCGGGCGTCAGAATGCCGGCCCTGCAGTTGGCCGAGTTGCCGCGGGCCCGACCGGTGCCGGTTGTAGTTCCTCCCGTTGCGCCACCGGTTCAACCGCCGGTCATAGTTCCGCGCACGGCGCCGCCACCGATCTACGTGCCGCCCGCACTGCCGCCCAGACAGGACCGCAATTGAGAACGACTGGCCCTGGCGCACTGATGGACGAGAAAGATGCGTGCCGGGGCCACTTGCGGTTTTGCCACACGAGCGAAACCTGCCGCTGCGCATTGGCTGCGGAAGTTTGAAAAACCGCGCAGGTCGCCGCGCGCTCGGCAGGCTCGATTTCCCGCGGCCCGGGCAATGCTATGACAACTCATAGCAAATGGATAGAACTGCGGCTCTTGGCGGCGTCGCGGCGCCGGCGCTGCGGCGGCGCACGCCGGGGCGTGGCGAACATAACCGCAGGACTTTGCCTTGGTCTCTTCACCGCCAGTCTTGCCCCCCACCTTGCAGTTGCGGCGGACGACGCGGCGCAATTGTTCGACCCGAGCCGACTGTCGTCTGCTCCTGAAGGCGCAGCAACCCCCGCCACTGAGACGCAAGCCGCAGCGGTACATCAACCCAAACGCGCGAACTTCGAACGCGAGCACGCGTCGCAGGAGGCGAGGCACGTGGCGGACTGGGTCGCCGATTCGGGCGACAATCGCAGCCTGCCGTTCGCGATTATCGACAAGACGGACGCCAAAGTATTTGTATTCCATGCAGACGGGCGGCTGCGCGGCGCAGCCCCTGCTCTGCTCGGTCTTGCGCGCGGTGATGAGGCCGTCCCCGGCATCGGCACACGGCGGTTGTCGAGCATCCGCCCCGCGGAACGCACGACGCCGGCGGGCCGCTTCGTCGCCGCGCTCGACCGCAATGCGCGCGGCAAGGAAATTCTCTGGGTGGACTACGAAGGGGCGGTTTCCATGCATCCGGTAGTGACGCACAACCCGGTGGAACGCCGCGCACAGCGCCTGGCAACCCCGACACCGCTCGACAACCGTATTTCCTTTGGCTGCATCAATGTCCCGCCGAAGTTCTTCACAGACGTGGTGCGCGCGGCTTTTTCCGGAACCAATGGCATCGTCTATGTGTTGCCGGAAACCAAGTCCGCGAGTGATGTCTTTGCCATCTATGACGTAAAGGCGCGCGCACGGGCGCAGGCCGCGAGCGCAACCGCGCCCGTGCAGGCGACTGCGGCCCCTGCGCCCTGAGTGTCGCAACGCGCACGGGCGGGGAACGCTAAAGCAGCGTCCCGCTATTGCGCGACGGGCTTTCACGGCCCAGCACGCAATAGCGCGAAGCAGCGCGTGGATCTCTGCACCTGCGTATTGGATTGCGTGCGGCTGTTGCTCCACTTGATCGTCACGAACGCGGCGCGCGCCATCCCCCGAACCTCGATTCGCTCCGACCGTACATCGATCACGGATGATCGATTCCTTTTGGCCGTATGTGTTCCCGCGCACAGAGCGCCGATAAGAAAAAGAAAATACTGGCTCCCGTAATGCATGCGCCGCCAACTTTGCTTGGAGCGCCAGAGGGTGAACCCACCAGGAGACGAAGCATGAAACGAAATAGCATTCAGATCAATTTTGCGGCTGTGCGCGCCATTACCGCGGCGGCGCTCGTCGCGACGATCGCTTTCGCCTCGGCGCCGGCAATCGCGGCCAAAGCCTCTGCCGTGGACCGCAGCGAAGCGCGCATCACGCATATGCATGCCAAGCTCAACATCACGCAGGCACAGGAAGAGCAGTGGGCCAAAGTGGTCCAGGTGATGCGCGACAACGAGAAGGCGATTGAGCCGCTCATCAAAGCGAGGGCCGAGAATGCCAAAACCATGACCGCTGTCGACGATCTCAAGTCCTACGCCGAGATCACCGACGCCCATGCAGACGGAATCAAGAAATTCACGCCGGTGTTCGCGACTCTTTATAGCGGCATGTCGGACGCGCAGAAGAAACAGGCCGATACCCTGTTCCGCCATAGCGGCAAGAAGTCAAAGAAGCACATGTAGCCGCAACTTCAATGACGCCAAGATCGGGAACCCCCGCCCCGCGGCGGGCAATAGCTGCAGACAACCTTACTTGGAGGCCATTTCAGAATTATCGAAATGGCCCCTGACATAGGGGAGTATGAGGGGATATTTCCGCTCATTTTGAAATGAACTTTTAAGATGGAAAGGCAAAATGAAAACCTCGGCAATCCAGGCCGGCCATTTTCGGCCGGTAATCAGCAAGATCGTGACGACGCTCGCCGTCGCTGCGGCGATGGGCAGCATGGTCATGACGCCGGCGTTCGCCGACAACGACCATCGCGAAAAGAATCAGCGCCAGGTACACCGGGATAACGGACGGCACAATGGTGAATGGCGCAATAACCGGCGCGGGCCTGCGCAGACTTATTACTACACGCAACCTTACTACTACGCGCCGCCTGTATACGTGCCGCCGCCCGTCTACTATGCGCCGCAACGATCGCCGGGCATCAGCTTTTTCATACCGCTCAATATTCGCCGTTGAACGTTCACACCTCCACGCCGCCGGGCGCAGCTGCGAATGCCCCGAATGGGTTAGCCGACGCGGGCCTCGATCAAATCAGCCACAATATCGAAACCATCTTGGCGTTCTACTCGCGCGACGAACATGAGATCAGTTCCTCGCAGCGCATCCTGGAAGCCATCAGCGGCTGCGTGGGGCGGCCGCTTTATCTTGGCGCCATTGTGCTCGTGGTCGCGCTCTGGATAAGCGCCAACCTCCTGGCGCGCCGAATAGGTTTGACCGCATTTGATCCGCCTCCGTTTGTTTGGCTGCAGGGCTTGGTCAGTCTGGGCGCCTTATTGACGACGACTGTGCTGCTGATCAAGCAGAACCGCTTAGCCAAGCTTGAGGAACGCCGAGCGCATCTGGAGCTGCAGGTCAACCTGTTGAGCGAGCAGAAGACCACCAAACTGATCAACCTGATGGAAGAGTTGCGGCGTGATTTGCCCATGGTCCGAAACCGCCATGACGCCGAGGCGGCGGCATTGCAGCAGCCGACCGACGCGGGGCAGGTGCTGGCCGAACTCGATGAGCGGCGCGAAGCGGTGGCCCGCTGAGAGTGGCGCCTGGAACCAGGTGTGGCGATAGTGGTTGCACATAATTCGCCCTATGTGGGCTAGCGTACATAAGCGGCGCTGACATCATGCTACGCTCGCCGGCATCGGGCAGCGGTCTAGCCTTTTTGACTGCACCTGAGCACTTGGCAGTCTCAACCCTGCATGGAATATTGGACGCCGCCTATGCCCGACGTGCAAAACCCAAATCGGAACCGCCTTCTCGCCGCGCTGCCGACGGCTGAATTCGAACGCCTGGCGCCACACCTTGAGCCGGTCGAGTTGTTGCTCGGCGATGTGCTCTACGAGTCCGGCGCACGGCTTTCGCACGTCTATTTCCCGACCACCGCGATCGTGTCCCTGCACTACGTCATGGAGAACGGCGCATCCTGCGAAATTGCGGGCGTGGGCAACGAAGGTGTGCTCGGCATTTCATTGTTCATGGGCGGCAACACCACGCCCAGCCGCGCGGTGGTTCAGACCGGGGGCCAAGGCTACCGGCTGAAAGCAGCGCTGATGCTGCAGGAATTCAGTCGCGGCGCTCTGATGCAGCAGCTGCTGCTGCGTTACACCCAGGCGCTGATCACGCAGATGTCGCAGACGGCGGCGTGCAATCGGCACCATTCCCTGGTGCAGCAACTATGCCGCTGGCTGTTGCTGACCCTCGATCGTATGCCGACCAATGAACTGATCATGACGCAGGAACTGGTGGCGAGCATGCTCGGCGTGCGCCGCGAAGGCGTCACCGAGGCTGCGGGAAAACTGCAGCAGGCCGGCGTCATCCGCTACCGCCGCGGGCACATTACCGTAATCGACCGGGCCGGCTTGGAAGTCCAGGTGTGCGAGTGCTACGACGTGGTGAAGACGGAATTTGCGCGCCTGTTGCCGGACGCGCTCCAGCGGCAAGCCCCTGCTCTGCCGTCGTCAATTGCGCAGCGGGAGGCGGTCGTGCGCGCCAGCGCGCGATCAAGAAGCGGCAGATGAGCGCGGCCAAGATGCAATTCCAGCGTAATGCGTCATCACTCAATTCAGGCGGAAGGCCACTCCTTTGAAAGCTACTAATCGCGTCGTTATTTCGTTTGCCAGCGCAGCGTTACTGGTGGCGCTGGTGGTGCCGGCATCGTTTTGGGCATTTGGACAACTCGACCGAGCCGCCCAGGCGCGCAGGCATACCTACGATCTGATCATCCGCGGCAACGCCCTGCTCTCCAGCTTGATCGATGCCGAGACCGCTCAGCGCGGCTATTCCCTGACCGGTGACGAGGCGATTCTGGAACCGTATCTGGCGGTGCGCGATAGCGTCGCCGGCCATCTGCAGGCATTGCGTGGACTCACCCTGGTCAGCGCCGCGCAGAAATCCCTGGATGCGCTGGCGCCGCTGGTGGATGCCAAATTGGCCGAAATGGCCCAGGTCGTCGAGTCGCGCCGCGCGCGTGCGCTGACCGCCACACCAGCGGCTGCTAACGGCGCGCAGGGCGAGCAGTCGATGGATGCAATTCGCACCGAGATGAGCAGTTACCTGCGGACGGAGCAAGGCGCGCTGGCGCAGAACGACGTCGAGTTCCAATCGAACATGCGCCGCCTGTTTGCCGGGGTCATCGCGGTCAGCCTGCTGGCGCTGCTGTTTGCGCTTGCATTCGCCTACTCGATCTACCGCGGCGCGCAGCAGCGGTTGAAGAACTTGGTTCACCTCGAAACCCAGCATTTGCTCGAGCGGCAGGAGGAGACGAATCAGCGGCTGCAGCAGAGCAACGCCACTTTGCAGGTGAGCGAGGAAAAGCTCGCGGTCACGCTGCGCTCCATCGGCGATGCGGTGATAGCCACCGATGCGAAGGGGCGCGTGACGCTACTCAATCCCCTGGCCGAACGCCTCACCGGCTGGACGCAGGCGCAAGCCGCGAATCGCCCGGTGGACGAGATTTTTCACATCGTCAACCAGGAAAGCCGCAAACCCGCGACTATCCCGGTAATGAATACCCTGGCGCACGGAACGATACAGGGCTTGGCCAACCACACGCTGCTGATTGCGCAAGACGGCAGCGAGTGCGCGATCGCAGACAGCTGCGCCCCCATTCGCAACCGCGACGGCGAGGTGATCGGTGCCGTGCTCGTGTTTCGCGACATCACCGCGGAATACGCCGCGCAGCAGGCCTTGCGCGACAGCGCCGCGCTGATCCAGACCATACTCGATACCGTGGTGGACGGGGTCATCACCCTGCACGCGAGCGGCGGCCGCATCGAGAGGGCGAACTCGGCCGCGGAGCGCATGTTCGGCCATGCGGCCGCGGATCTCATCGGACAGAACTTCAGCCTGCTGATACCCGAGCTCGATCGCGACCAGCGCAATGGCTCCCTCGAGTATTACAGCGCGAGCGCTGCGGCCCGCGCCGCCGGCCTCGGACGCGAGGTCGAGGGCCGGCGCAAGGACGGCAGCACCTTCCCGCTGGAAATAGCGGTAAGCGAAATGTGGCTGGGCGGCAAGCGCTACTTCACCGGCGTGTTGCGCGATATCACCGCGCGCAAAAAGGCCGAAGAGGCGCTGCTCAAGGCGGGGGCGCTACAGAGCGCGATTTTCAACAGCGCCAATTTCTCCAGCATCGCCACCGACGCCAACGGCGTGATCCAGATCTTCAACGTCGGCGCCGAGCGCATGCTCGGCTACGCGGCCGCCGATGTGATGAACAAGATCACGCCGGCCGACATTTCCGATCCGCACGAAGTGATCGCGCGCGCCAAGGCATTGAGCGTCGAGCTCGGAACGACGATTACGCCCGGCTTCGATGCTTTGGTATTCAAGGCCTCGCGCGGTATCGAGGACATCTACGAGCTGACCTACATCCGCAAGGACGGCAGCCGCTTCCCGGCGGTCGTGTCGGTCACGGCGCTGCGCGACGCGGAGGACGCGATCATCGGCTATCTGCTGATCGGCACCGACAACACCGCGCGTAAGCAAATCGAAGCGGAGCAAAAGCGGCTCGACCAGCGGCTGCGCGACCAGCAGTTCTACCAACGCTCTCTCATCGAATCCAACATCGACGCGATCATGACCACCGATCCGTCGGGCATCATCACCGATGTCAACAAGCAGACCGAAGCGCTCACCGGCTGCACGCGCGACGAGCTGATCGGCGCGCCGTTCAAGAATTACTTTACCGATCCGGAGCGGGCCGAGGCGGGCATCCAACTGGCGCTCGCCGACAAGAAGATCACCAACTACGAGCTCACCGCGCGCGCGAGGAACGGCGCAGAAACGTTCGTGTCTTTCAACGCCACTACCTTCTACGACCGGGACCGCAGGCTGCAGGGCGTGTTCGCCGCTGCACGCGACATTACCGAACGCGAACGCCTGTATCAGATGCTGCAGGAAAGAAACGCCGAGCTGGAGAGCGCCAAATCCGTGGCGGAAAAAGCCAACCTCGCCAAATCGGATTTCCTCTCCAGCATGAGCCATGAGCTGCGCACCCCGCTCAACGCCATACTCGGATTTGCGCAGGTCATCGAATCGGGCTCGCCCCTGCCCACGCCCTCGCAGAAGCGCGGCCTGGACCAGATTCTGAAGGCCGGATGGTACCTGCTCGAGCTGATCAACGAAATCCTCGATCTCGCGCGCATCGAGTCCGGCAAATTGATGCTGTCGCGCGAGCCCGTCTCCTTGAACCAGCTCATACTCGAATGCCAGGCGATGATAGAGCCGCAGGCGCAACGGCGCGGCATCGGCATGCATTTTCCGCGCTTCGACGCCCCTTCCTTCGTGCTTGCCGACAGGACCCGGCTGAAGCAGATTCTGATCAACCTGCTGTTCAACGCGATCAAATACAACACACCCGGCGGCTCGGTCGTGGTCGACTGCGCGGCGGTTGCACCGAACTCGATTCGCATCAGCGTCAGGGACTCGGGCGAGGGTCTGCCTCCGGAAAAGCTGGCGCAACTGTTCCAGCCGTTCAACCGCTTGGGCAAAGAGGCCGGTATCGAGGAAGGCACGGGCATCGGCCTGGTGGTGGCGAAGCAATTGGCCGAGTTGATGGGCGGCGTCATCGGCGTCGACAGCACGGTCGGCGCGGGAACCGTGTTTTGGGTCGAATTGAGCCTGTGCGCCCCGCCGCAACTCGGCCACGCCGCGCCCGATTCGGCCGCGCTCTTCCGGCATGCGGGCGAAGCCGATGCGCCTCGGCGCACGCTGCTGTATGTGGAGGACAATCCGGCGAATCTGCAATTGGTGGAAGAACTGATCACGCGCCGTCCCGAGTTCAACCTGCTCAGCGCAGCCGACGGCAACCTTGGCATCGAGCTGGCGCGCGAATTCCTGCCCGAAGTCATCCTGATGGACATCAATCTGCCCGGCATCAGCGGCATCGATGTCATGAGAATTCTGCGCTCGGATGCGGCGACGGCGCATATCCCGATCATTGCGATCAGCGCCAACGCAGTACCCAGCGATATCAAGAAAGGCCTGGAAGCAGGATTTTTCCGCTATCTCACCAAACCCATCGTGGTCAGCGAGTTCATGGACGCCTTGAGCGTCGCACTGGAATTCGCGGCGGCACGAGCGGGCAACGAATTCGAGAAGGAACCGATTCAATGATTACCGCAGCTGAAATCCTGAACGCGAACGTGCTGATTGTCGACGATCAGCACTCCAATGTGCTGTTGCTGGAAGAGATTCTGCGAGACGCCGGCTATACGCGCGTAAGCTCCACCATGGACCCTTATACCGTCGCGGCGCTGCATCGCGAAAACCGCTACGACCTGATTCTGCTCGACCTGCAAATGCCCGGCATGAACGGTTTCCAGGTTATGGAAAACCTGAAAGCAATCGAAACGGAGAGCTATATTCCGGTTCTCGTGATCACCGCGCAGCCTGCGCACAAACTGCAGGCGCTGCAGGCCGGCGCCAAGGATTTCGTGAGCAAACCGTTCGACTTGACCGAGGTCAAGACGCGCATACACAACATGCTCGAAGTGCGCCTGCTGCACCGCAGGCTCGACAACTACAACAAGCTGCTCGAGCAGACGGTGCAGGAACGCACGGCCGAACTGCGCGAGTCCGAAGCGCGCTTTCGCGCCCTCACCGAACTCGCGTCGGACTGGTACTGGGAGTCGGACGAAAACCAGCGCGTCACCAAGGTGTCCGGCCCCATCCTCGATATGCTCGGAATACAAGTGGGCGCATCGATGGAGGAATCGAAAGTACTTAACGGTACGGGCTGGAACGAGGCGGAGCGCGCCGAACTCGAGAGCAATATCAAAGCCAGGCGTCCGTTCCTCGACTTTCCTTTCAGCCGGCTCAAACCCGATGGCTCGCACCAATATTTTCGCGCGAGCGGGGAACCGATATTCGACCGCTCCGCGCGCTTCATCGGTTACCGCGGCATCGGCGTGGAAGTGACCGGGCGTCTGGTCGCGGTCGTCCCCGCCCGGGCCGATTGACTTATCTGCCTCAGTCTTGACGGCGCAATAACAACAGACCTATCACCACACCCAAGGCGACGGAAAGACCCGCGGCGAAGCCGGCGGTCTGCCAAGGGTTCTCGTGCACATACTCATCTGTCGCACGCGCGGTTCTCTTGGTTGTTTCCATTACCGCGTCTTCGAGGCCGCGCAGCCGCGCCTTGGCGGCATTCAGATTCCGTTCCACCTTGGTGCGCAAAGCGTGGGCCTGGTCGCCGCCCTCGTCGGTGAGGTGCTGCAAAAACCGGTCGGTTTCGGCCACGACCGCGTTGAAATCGGCGAGAATTTTCTGTTTCGTTGTATCGGCATTTGAATAGGTCATCGCACTCTCCGTCGTCTGGCGGGCCGGCGGCGCCGAAATGGCTACACTGATCATGCCCGCCGATGTGAAGCTTAGCCGCAGCGTGCGAGCCCGTCGGTACGGTGGCGGACATAGGCCCGCGCCACGTGTGTGCACCTGGCGGGCGCGCCAAAAGAAAAGCCGGGAACGATCCCGGCTTTCGGCGCAGCGCGTATCCGCTTAGAACGCGTACTTCAGGCTCAGTCCCAGGTTCCTGCCCTTGGAGTTGTTGCCGGTGCTGGCATCCGACAGCTTGCCGAAATCCTCGTACTCGAGACGCACACCGACATTCTTGCTCATGGTGTAACCGACCCCTATCCCAAGCAGCAAGTCCGTATGATTGGAAGCGTTGGCGAAGCTCGGGCGGTTAGACGCCGCGCCCACTTTTCCCAGCAGCGACCAACGCGCGCCTAGCGGTATGGTGCCCGTTCCGGCCACAGACCACGACTCGATGTCCGAACCGCGATAGCTGCCGAGGTCGGTGTAGCCCAGTTCAACGCCCCAGGTCGGGTTGAATTGATAACCCCCGTACAGTTTCCAGGAAGTCTTGTCGGTGTCTGTTTTGGCTTGGCCGGCGCCGGCCCCCAAGTACATCTGGGCGGATGCGGGCCCAGCCATGAACGCGGCGGAAATCGCCGCCGCGATGAGTAGCTTTTTCATTTATATCTCCAAGAGTGTTGTGGTGGTGTGCGAGAGTATGAGGATAGTTCTTCAACCTGTATGTGCGCTGCCACACACTAACGCTCGGCATTACCTCGTGCCGGCGACTTCGACTTCCACGCGGCGATCGGGTTGCAGGCAGGCGATCAGCGCCTTGGTTGCTTTCGTGCCTTTGCACTCCCCGGGCTTGGTCACGGGATCTGACCCGTCTGTTCCTTTGGCCGCGATCTTGCCGGCCGGGATGCCTGCGGATTCCACGAGATAATTCTTGACCGCTTCGGCGCGGCGCGTCGACAGCTTCATGTTGTATGCGTGCGAACCGATCCGGTCGGTGTGTCCGGTTACCGTGATGAGGTCAAAATTGGCGCCCCGCAGGTCCGCGACAAGCTTGTCGAGGTGTTGTCTGCCCGCAGGTTTCACGATCGCCTTGTCGAAATCGAAAAGAGAATCCGCGGAGAATGTGACCTTCCTCGGCGCGGGCGGCGGAGGCGGCGCGGCTACCGTCTTCGGCGCAGGTGGTGGCGGCGGCGGTGCGGCCACCGCCCTCGGCACAGGGGCGGCGGCAACGGGTTCGGGCGCCGCTGCGCGCGGAGCAGGGGCTGGCGTCTTCTCGCCGAACCTGTAGACCAGGCCGACCGAGACAAGATCGACGTCGCCTTTGTTGCCGACGGCATCGTTGATGCGGTAGCGTTCCGCCTCGAGGCGCATGCCGAAGGATGGAGTGAAGTCGTACTGCAGCCCTGCGCCGAATTTGACGTTCGCTTCGCGCTTGCTGGGGTTGGTATTGAGCACGTTGACCGCACCGGTCCCGCTGAAAGAGTCCCGGGCTTCAGCGTAGTTCACTCCGACCCGGCCAAACGCGGAAAAGTTTTGCGTAATCGGCAAAGTGCCCACCACGTCCAGATTCAGGCCTCTGAGCCGGATATTGCCACTCAGGGTTCCGGCCGGGACCGTGGTCGCGGTCAAGCCAAATTTTCCCAAATCGAAATAGCCGCCTTCAAGCGCGATATTCCTGTTGAACTGGTACCCGCCAAAAAGCTTGTAGCCGATGTCGCGATCGTCATTGCTGATCGAGGGCGTGGCGAGACCGCTCCCCAGCAGATTGCTGGTGATTCGAGCGTCGTCGATCGTCGCGCGTGATTCGCCGGCGTTGACCCCGCCGTACCAGCCGCGATCGTCCGCTGCTGCGAGCGGGCTGGCGATTGCAGCGAGTGCGGCCAGACTGAGCGTTCCTGAGGCTCTTGCGAATTTCATGTTTTTCTCCACTAGGATTTGTCGTCCCCAATCACTGAGGCATGGTGAATGCTTGCTGCAAACTGATACCGTCTTGAGTACGCAGGTCGGCAGAAACGGTTCTGCCGACCTGCATGCCTCAAGCCTTATGGCGCAGGCGGTGTGACTGCGTTACTCTGAAGCGTGGCCGCAGTCTGTGCCAACAGTCTGCCGTTGATCGATGCGCCGGTGTTCAGCGCAATGTTGGTCTGGGCCAATATGATTCCCTCAAAGTGCGAGGTCGTTCCAAGGGTCACGCTACCGGTAGCCTGCCAGAAGATGTTCTTGGGCAGCGCGCCGCCGGCCAGGATGATCTTCACATTCGGGCTGAGATCGAGCGTTCCCGTGACCTGGAAGATCCAGACATCGTTCGGGCCGCCGTTGAGGGTGAGATCCCCTGTTATGGTCACATTCGAGCCCCAAGTGTAGGTGCCGGCGACCAGGGTTTGCGTGGCGACGGTTCCGGCTCCGATATTCAGGTTTGGACCAACTCCTGCTGGCCGACCTGCGGCGTCGGTGTATGCCGTTGCCATGTCGCCTACCGCGGTGTCGACGAAAGTCTTGTCGGCATTCGGCGTGCCACCGGTCGTGCCAGGCTTGGCACAGGTAACCACACCATTGCCTACATATGCAGCATCGACCTCGTAGATGTTCCCGGTCGCCATTTCCGCGCACGTCACACCAATAGCAGCACCGGTGATCGGACTCGCGCCAATATTTCCAGTGATCGCAGACGAAGGAACGTCCGTGATTCCTGATTTTGTCAGTATCGTGAAATTGCCGGCCGTTCCCAGAAGCACTGGAGCCGGACCTATCCCCAGGGTGACGGTTACGTTATAGGTCGCCGTCGTGCCGTCTGCCGCGGTTACGATGTAGGCCACAGGGCTGGTGGTGAAGTCGTTCGCCGTTGCAGCGCTCGTCTGAACGTTCGTTCCCACCTTTACGCCCGTCCCGGTGGTCGTGAAGGTCGCAACCAGGGCGGTTAAGTTGGTCCCGGGCGGCACGCTCACCGCAATGGTCTTGGGCGTTACCAGTTCGTTTATGACGCCTACCGAATCGGTAAACCCGGCAAACGAATACGCGGTGATGGCCTTGGCGGAGTTCGGCGCCACGGTTACGGTTACGGTGTAGGTCGCCGTCGTGCCGTCTGCCGCGGTTACGATGTAGGCCACTGGAGAGGTGAAGTTATTCGCCGTTGCCGTGCTCGTCTGCACCGCCGTTCCCACTTTTACGCTCGCCCCTGTGGTCGCGAATGTCGCAGCCAGGGCCGTTACATCGGTCCCGAAGGGCACGGTCACCGCGATGGTCTTCGGCGCTTCGTTGATCGTTCCTGCCGCCCCGGTATACCCGGCGAACGAATAGGCGGTAATGGCCTTGGCGGAGTTCGGCGCTACGGCCACGGTTACGGTATAGGTTGCCGTTGTGCCGTCTGCCGCAGTAACGATGTAGGCGACCGGAGCCGTGAAGTTGTTAGCCGTTGCCGTGCTCGTCTGCACTGCGGTTCCCACCTTTACGCTCGCCCCTGTGGTCGCGAATGTCGCAGCCAGAGTCGTCACGTCGGTCCCGAAGGGTACGGTCACCGCGATGGTCTTCGCCGCTTCGTTGATCGTTCCTGCCGCCCCGGTATACCCGGCAAACGAAAAGGCGGTAATCGCCTTGGCAGAGTTCGGGGCTACGGTCACGGTCACGGCATAGGTTGCCGTTGTGCCGTCAGCCGCGGTTACGATGTAGGCGACCGGAGCCGTGAAGTTATTCGCAGTGGCGGTGCTCGTCTGAACCGCTGTCCCCACCTTCACGTTTGCCCCTGTGGTCGTGAACGCCGCAACCAAGGCCGTTACGTTGGTCCCGGTCGGCATGGTCACCGCGATGGTCTTCGCCGCTTCGTTGATGGTTCCTGCAACCGCGGGAAATCCGGCAATCGAGTAGGTAGAAATGGCCTTGGCCGAAGCCGCGACCGGCGTTACGCTAACCGCATAGGTCGCCGTTGTGCCGTCCGCCGCGCTTACCGTGTAGGTCACCGGCGTGGTGAAGTTGTTCGGCGTTGTGCCGCTCGCCTGCGCCGCTGCGCCAACCTTTACGCCCGTCCCGGTGGTGCTGAACGTCGCGGCCAGGGCCATCAAGTCAGTTCCGTTCGGCACCGTCACGGCGATGGTCTTTGCCGCTTCATTGATCGTACCCGCGGCTCCAGGATACCCGGCAAACGAGTAGGCGCTAATCGCCTTGGCCGAGGCCGAGCCCACCGTTACGCTTACCGCGTAGGATGCCGTTGTGCCGTCCGCCGCGCTTACGGTATATGCCACCGGCGCGGTGAAATTGTTCGGCGTGGTGCCGCTCACCTGCGCCGCTGCGCCCACCTTTACGCCTGTCCCCGTAGTCGTGAAGGTCGCAGCCTGAGCCGTTACGTTTGTTCCGCTCGGCAGCGTTACAGCGATGGTCTTTGCCGCCTCGTCTATAGTCCCGGCAACCCCGGCAATCGCATAGGCGCTTATCGCCTTAGCGGTAACCGAACTCACGCTTACGGTGACGGCATAGGTCGCCGTTGATCCGTCCGTCGCGGTTACGCTGTACGCCACCGGAGCGGTGAAGTTATTCGGCGTGGTGCCGCTCGCCTGCGCCGCCGCCCCCACCTTTACGCCCGCACCCGTAGACGTGAATGCCGCAACCTGGGCCGTTACGTTTGTCCCGTTTGGCACAGTCACGGCGATGGTCTTTGCCGCTTCGTCTATAGTCCCTCTAACCCCGGCAATCGAATAGGCGGTGATGGCCTTGGCACTCCCCACGGGCCCGCCCGTGCCGCCTCCGCCGAGGATCGGATCTTGGCCGCCGCCACCTCCGCCGCATCCTGCCGCCAGAGCGCTAAACAGCAATGCCATGACCCACATCGGGAATCTGCAATAGCTCTGGGAATTGCCTATTTTGCTCATTTTCTTAGCCTCTCTATCTGATGCGGAAGACCATCGATGCGATCGACCGACCCCTAGTCGGCGCGCACGCCAGCGCTGTGCGCAATCGCTTTTACATAAGCGTCCACGCTCGCCCATCGTACTCACGGGCGCAAGCAATTCTGTGCGGTGGCACACATAAGCGCGACGCTGTGTATGCCCGCATGCAGACAGACCCAGGTGAGCGCGATGCCGCGCTGCCAGCCTTGGAAGCGCAGTTCAATAGACGAACTGCGGCTCCGAGCTCAAGCCGGAACGCTTTCCCGCGGGTTATCCATGCGCTCCGATCGGAGCGAGTGTCGCAGCGACGCGTGGCTTCGGCCCGCCGCTATGCGGGGGAGTAAGCGCGCGTATTCCCGTTTGACAACCGCATAGCATTCGCATGCCTGCGCTTCCAGCTGCAGGCGATCGAGTACGGCGATTTGGCCGCGCCCGCAATGGATCAGCCCCGCCTGTTGCAGTCGTCCAGCGGCTTCCGTGATGCCTTCGCGGCGCACGCCGAGCATGTTGGCGATCAGCTCGTGCGTCATCGTCACCTCGTTCGAGGGCAAGCGGTCCAGGCTTGACAAGATCCAGCGGCACAGTTGCTGTTCCACCGAATGGTGCCGGTTGCACGCAGCGGTCTGCGCGATCTGCGTGATCAGCGCCTGCGTGTAGCGCAGCAGCAAATGCGGCAGCAGGCCGCCGTGCGCGAACTCTTGTTTCAGCAGATCGGCGCGCAGCCGATACGCGTAGCCCTCGCTCAGCACCACCGCCTGGCTCGGCGTGCTTGCGCCGCCCAGGAACGAGGCGATGCCGATCACGCCTTCGCTCCCGGTGACGGCGGATTGTGCCGACGCCCCGTTCTGCGTCACGTAGCAGCGCGAAACGATACCCGCGGTGAGGAAATACAGGTACTTTTCCGAGCACCCGGCGCGGTGCAGGGTCCACCCCGCCGGCAAGGCAACGGGATCCAGATCGGGCAGCAGACGCTTATAATCCGTGAGTGGCAGCGCTGCAAGAAGATGGTTACGCGTGGGCGTATGTTGTCCGCAGACAGCGCGCTTCTCATCCGTGGATGCGAAGTAGGTCTTCGGCTGAAACGAATCTCGTCCTGACATCGCGACCTCCCTTGCATAACGCAACTAGCCCATCAGCCTGGACTTGGAGTTCCAATGTTCGCAGGTTTTTCGTCACCTCAATTGATTGTTATCAAGCCTTGGCCCAAATCAATGTTCCCTAGCGCACACAGCGTTGCAGAAGACAGGCCGCTCGTTGCAGGTGTCGCTACAGCTAGGGCGCGGCAGATAGCAGCAACGCTGACCTACAATCTCCACGCCGCCGCGTCGCGTACTCGAGATCGACCTAGAAGCGAATATCGAGCGGGAAGAAAAAGCTAATGCTCGACGACCGGCGCAACGGCCCCGACCGCGATCGAGCGGTAGTTCCACCACGATCGCTTGCGCGCCCACCGCCAGCGCCGCTGTGCCGAGTCTGGCCGCCAATCTCCATAACGAGCGACGGTGGCTCGTCTTGGTTGGGCATCGACCGCGCGATGCACTGATCGAATTCGATTTCCCCGAATAAAACCACCGGAGTATCATCGTGGAGATTCGTTGACTCCAGTTCCCTCACCTGACCAACAACTCTTTTGACCAACATGAATGCCAATTCGCGGTTGCCTTGCCTGGGTTTGGCTCTTCTTTGCTCGATTTCTCCTTCCGCTTACGCCGATCCTCCGCGCACTGATTGGGTTGCAGATTCGCTCGGATGCAAAGTGGCGAATCCTCAGCCACAACCCATTGAGACGATTACCTGGTCAGGGCACTGCAAAGACGGATTCGTCGATGGCGCAGGTACGGTCGCGTGGTTTTCTGAGGGCAAAATCAATGGCGTTACTTCAGGAACATTCAAAGAAGGGAAACTGATTGGGAAAGGCTACGTGACTCTTCCGCATGCGGTCTATACGGGGGCGAATGTCGGCAAGCGTAACGTCGACGTTCGACGCACTTGGCCTTTCGGGTCTCGCCTCGACGGGGAATTTCTTGACAACCAGCTGATTGGCGATGGGATCATTACGACGCCGAACGGACAAAAGGTGGTCGTAATCCAGATTGACGGGAAGCTCGTGAGGAAGAGATCTGTCGCTCATGCGCCAACGACACCAAAGCGAGCGCCTCCTCAATAAATAGGCGCGGGCGCCTTCGCGCGCTCGAGACGCGCTACCTTCGGCGCCATCAGCAACGATGCGATCGACCTACGCCCGAAGGCTCTCTACTCAAGACGAAGCTTGCTTAGCTGGGCTTAGCGCGCGTCGCGGATAAGAATCTTGGCACGTCGCTTAGCAAGCTATCGAACTGCCGGCGTATGAACCGATAGCACTCGCAGGATTTCTTTTCCAGCCCTGCCTTGTCGAGTATGCGCATGCGCGCGCGGGAGTAGCTTATCAATCCGGCTGCCCGGAGTTCCCCGGCGGCCCTGGTGACACCCACGCGGCGCACCCCCAGCATTGCCGCAAGGAACTGCTGGGACATCACAAACTCGTTCGATTCGGCATAGTGATGGATGGTCAGCAAAGAGCGGGCGAGGCGTTGTGGCACGGCGTGATGCTGGCTGCACCCGACCGACTGACTGATTACGGCAAGCAAGGCCTGGGTGTAGCGCAGGAGCAGGCGCTGCAGCGGACTGCCAAAGCGAAGTTCTGATCGCAGATCGTTCGGCCGCATCCTCATCGCGCTGCCGGAGAGTTGTACCACGGCTCTGTCGGGCGTCGTCAGGCAGCCCAGAAAGATGTTAATGCCCACCATTCCTTCGTGGCCGATCACGCCGACCTCGATAGTGCCGCCATCCTCCATTGTGTCGATCATCGCCACGACGGCGGTTTCGGGAAAGTAAATGTATTCGATCCGCTGGTTCGCCTGATAGATCATCTCGCCGCACTTTAGTTCCACTTTCTCGAACTTGGAACTCAGGTGCTTGTATTCGGCGGTGAGGAGCGCGCGCAGGATGTCATTTCTGACCGGGGAACTCGCCCGAGCAGACTTCAGTTTCGATGGTTTCATTTGGGACCTCTTCGCAATGCGTGGCCGAGCCATATCTTCACTGGCAGTGAGAACGCTTGCTGCCGACAGAGTATCCTTGTGCGCCAGCGCCGTGAATTTGCAATAGCGCATTTCCCAACTCGATCGACACTTTCGTGATCTTCATGTTGGACTCCCCTTCATATTCTGGTGGACCAAAGCGAACCGTTAATTTGGCACTCAATTCAACCAGCGTGCTGGCCGGTCACCGCACGCGCATGTGAAGCAGTCCTACGCTCGCAATTGCATGACCGCCGGCAGTGCGCTCCGACGAAATACGGCCCGGTCAGCGGCGTTCGTTGCGATCCGTGTCGTGCGCCGCTGTCGAACTGGACGTGTCGGGCGTGGACGTTGAACTGGACATGGGTATGGGAACGATAAATCCCACGCATGCGCTCAACGCGAACACGGCCAATGCTAAGGCAATCAGTTTCAGCTGTTTCATGACAATTTCTCACCTCTATCTAACGCCGACCGAATGGAATTCGGGGTGAATTCAACGTACGCGTGATGTAAAACCTACGCGCAATTCGCCGCGGCCTCGGTGCGTTTGCGCACATAGCGACACATCCGCAAACGTTCCGCTCGGGTCGAGACAAGGGGCCACGCCTGCATTTCCACAGCGGCGCAGCCGCCAGTCCTTCCCAAGAGAGGACGCTCTCTTGTCGCTTCATTCCTAAACCCGGGGCACGTTATGCGCCGACCCTACCTGACTGTTGGGCCGGGGCTACATCAAGAATGGTCTAGCCATTCCCGCCGTTCAGAAACCAGGTATGCATTTCACCCTTGCCCTTGATGGCGACAACACCGCGCTCTTCAAGAGTGAACGTTGCACTCAAGCGCTGCCGCGTAGCGTCCGTTAGCTGGATGCGCCCGGCCACGCCGTGGGATTCCATCCGACTGGCAGTGTTCACCGTGTCGCCCCACAGGTCGTAAATGAACTTGCGCCGGCCGATGACCCCGGCCACCACCGCACCGCTGTTGAGGCCGATGCGCATCTGCAAGGTGCAGCTGTTGCGCCGATTGAAGGCGTCGAGCGCGTCCATCATGTCCAATGCCGTGTGCGCCGCCCGCGCCACATGGTCTGCGGCAGGGACGGGTATTCCAGCTACAGCCATGTACGCATCGCCGATGGTCTTGATCTTCTCCAGGCCGCGCTCATCGGCAATATGGTCAAAGTCGGTGAAGATTTCGTTGAGAAAGCGCAGCAGTTTCGCGGGGTCCACGATCGCAGTAAATTCAGTGAACCCCACGATGTCCGCGAACAGCACCGTCACATCCGTGAAGCTATCGGCGATGACTTCGGTGAAACTATCGGCGATGATCTCGGGGCGCCCTTTCAGGCGTTCGGCAATGGAATGAGGCGGCACGTTGAGCAGCAGCCGCTCCGACACCTTCTGCTCCGCCACGACTTGATCGTAGAGCCTCGTCGTTTCCAGGTGCAGCAGGCGGACTTCGAGCATGTTGTAGACCCGGATCAATACCTCTGCGAGATCGAACGGTTTGCTGATGAAATCCTTCGCCCCGGCCTTCAGCGCGTGCAACTTGTGATCCGCTTGCGCGGTAATGACTAGAACCGGAAGGTAGCCCTCGGATTCGATTTGCTTCAGGCTTTCCATCACCTGGAATCCGTCCATGCGGGGCATCTGCAGATCGAGCAGGATCAAGTCGTAGCGCTTCTTGCGGTGAAGCTCACACACCTCGCTCGGAACGGTCGTAGACTCGATGGAGCGTAGCCGCCACCGCGCAGCATGCGCTCGAGTAAAAGGACATTCGCGTTCAGATCGTCGACGATCAGGATTTTGCCGTGAAGTATGTCGGATGAACTTACCATCGGAATCGCAGCGCTCTACTTGCTCTTATTAGCTTGTTGCTGTGCAAACTCTAGCGCCAAATCCAATGCCTCCATGAACTCGCTGACCTTGATCGGCTTGGTTATATAGCGGAAGAATCCCGCCTGCAGGCCTTTCTTGATATCGCGCGGCATGGCATTGGCGCTGATGGCAATGACGGGGATATGCGCCGTGGCCGGGTCTGAGCGCAGGATCTGCAGGGCTTCGAAGCCGCTGATGCCGGGCAGGTTGATGTCCATCAGAATCACATCGGGCTGATTGTCGCGCGCAAGCTGGATACCGAGATTCCCGTTCACGGCGCTCAGCAAGCACATACCGGGATGGCGCGCGATGATCTGCTGCACCAGCTTGAGATTCGCCGGGTTGTCCTCGACGTACAGCAGGGTGTTTAGGCGCGCGCCGCGCGGCGCATGCGCCGGCGCCAATGCCACCGCGCCGTTTGCTTCCGCGGGAAGTTGGGGCGCAGCAACCGCAATGAGTTCGAACCAAAATACACTTCCCGTCCCGAGGGTGCTTTCCACGCCGATTACGCCCCCCATCCGTTCGACCAGCCGCTTGGCGACCACGAGGCCGATCCCTGTGCCTTCCTCGCCGCCTCCCTCCTGTCCGAGACGATTGAACGGCTGAAACAGATGCGTCAGCTGTTCCGGATACAGCCCTGCGCCGGTGTCCCTGATGCTTACGCGTATGCGTCCCGGCGCACTCTCGGCGCATGTCACCTCGACCGTTCCCTGCTTGATGTTGTGTTTGATCGCATTGGAAAGCAAGTTGAGGAGCACCTGCTTTACTCGCGTCCGATCGGCATGCACGAAATAGGGGATGTCGAATTGCGGAAAGCTCATGCGGATGTCGCGCTGTTGCGCCTGCGGTTCGGTCATGCCCCGGCATTCGCGCATGACTTCCGCCAGCGACACCGGCTCCTCCGACAGCGGCACCTGCCCGGACTCGATCTTTGCGAGATCGAGGATTTCGTTGATCAGCTTCAACAGATGCCAACCCGCCTGAAGAATCTGAGCGATGCTTTCCTGCTGCGCGGGCGGCGGCGGCGGGGAATCGGATTCCAGCAGCTGGGCGAATCCGAGGATGGCATTGAGCGGGGAGCGCAGTTCATGGCTCATGCTGGAAAGAAACTCCGATTTGGCCAGGTTGGCTCTTTCCGCCACAGACCTGGCGCTCTCCAGTTCGGCGTTCTTTTCCTGCAGCACCTGATCCAGGCGTTTGCGCTCGGTGACGTCGCGCGCAGCGGCGAACATGCCCTGCAGCCTCCGGTCGCGATCGTAGAAGGTGGTCGCGTTGTAGGACACCACGGTTTGCTTGCCGTCCCTGGCGAGCACGGTGAGTTCGTAATCGGTGATCTTCTTGTTCCGTAGCACCAGCTTGATACTCGTCTCGGCGCGCTCCGGATCGGTGAAGTAATTCTTGAACGGCGCGCCGATCAGTTCGTCGCGCGTGCAACCGGTGAGCGCCTCCATCTGCTTGTTGACGTCGGTGATAATGCCGGACGGGTCGGTGGTCATGATCGCGTCGATGTTGGACTCGATGAGCGAGCGCGTATAGAACTGCTGATCGCGCAGCCGCTGATCGAGCCGCTTGCGCTCTTCCTCGATCTGCTTGCGCGCGGTATTGTCGGTGCCGATCAGCAGATAGCCGATGATGGCGTCCTCGGCGTCGCGCAGCGCCGTGACCGACACCACCGCGGGAAAGCGGCTGCCATCCTTGCGGATGTAGGTCAGCTCGTAGATGTCCTCGATACCGCGTGAGGCCTTGAATACCAAGGCCTCGAAGCCGGGTGTAATCGTTGTCCCAAGCTCGTCGCTCAAGACCTTGGCGCGCGCGATCACTTCCTGCGGATCGGAGATCTCGGCCGGCGTGATCCGGTTCAGAACGTCGGCGGCCGCATAGCCGAGCATGCGCTCGGCACCGACGTTGAAAATCTGAATCACACCTTTTTCATCCGTAGCGATGCTGGAAAAATAGGCGCTGTTGAAAATGGCGTCCTGCAAAGCACCGGTCTTGATCAGCGCTTTTTGTCGCCGGGATTCCAGGATGCTGTCAGGGCCGCCCTGTTCTTTGCCAGCGTCGTCGCCGTAACCGGTCTGCCGCACCAACTCTTCCACGTGAACAATCATTGGATCACCTTTTTTTGGCGCGCTAATCGGACGCCTGCCGATGCGACCCCTCCGTGTGGAGAACGGGGGGCCGATCGGCAGGGCTTTTTGCTGCACGCCAGTTGCCGTTACTGCTGGCTCCTGGCGCTACACCTGCTTAGGCAAGACCTGCGATCCTAGTTGCGGTCCTGTTTCGCCGGCCGGGCCGGAGCAGGAGTCGCTACGGGTTCCGCGGCAGGCGCGGCTTTCATTTGCGGTTGCGGCACGGGGTCCTTCAGTGCCATTCTGATATAGCCGTCGCCGCCCGGAGCGCCGCGGTCGCCGACGCTCACGCCGCCAGCACCACCACCCGTGGCGCCACGCTCAGCGGTTGCTCCTTGCGCTCCGGTGTAGCCCAAGGCTACCAGCGGATAGGTGCCATTCCAGGATTCGGCACCCGGGAATCCGGCGATGGTCAGATCCGTACTGGCGTCCGACAAATTGGTCGGGCCGCCGTCTATGCCGTGCCCGCCACCGGAATCCATATGACCGCCCGACCCCGCCATTCCACCCCGACCGCCCAAACCGATGGTCAGCCGGTAGACACCGGGATTCAGGTAACGACTCACCGTGACCGGGACTGCGCCCTTGCCGCCCTTGCCGCCCCTGCCGCCAACGCCGACCTCGGTAATGCCGTGCTCGCGCTCGCCGCCGGCACCGCCACCACCGCCACCGCCACCGCCGGATAGCGTGATTTCATAGTTGCCCTCAACCAGCTGCGAAGTGGACAAGTCCGGCATTCCACCGGTCCATGCGCTCTTCGGAACGACGGTGATGAAACATTGCTGGGTCACCGTTCCCGGTGAGGTATTGGTGATGGTGTATACGTCGCGACTGCGGTCGTAGTTCGTGGTCCCGCAACGCGAGTCCGTCGTGTTTTGCGCAAAAGCCGGAACGGACGCCACCGCCACACAGAGTAAAGCCAGACGAAATTGGTTCTTCATTTGTATCTCCTTGCAGTTGTTTCCGTTAAACTTCGAAACGAACCGAACCCGGTTCATCTCGATTCCGTGCTGCCACTTGTTCGGCCTGGCTAACGCAGTCGGTTCGTCACGACCGCTATCAGCGTGCGCAAACCTTACGTTTTCCAAGTCATTCGCCAGCAACGATCTCTTCGCCCACGGGCAGCGTTCCCTGCCAAACCCCGCTAGACATGCCACGCTTCAACGACCATCTATCGGTATAGAAATTGTCTGCGCCATCAAACGCTTTCTCTGTCTGCTAGCGGACATACGATGCGCATTTCTTGCGCTGGCATCCGCGGCACTAAACAGATTGGCGACCCGCTGGCGGGATGATCCGGATATGTCGAACGATGCGGCTTTCGCACAGGCGACAGAACGCGCCGGGCTCGTAGCGCGCGCACGTGCGGCGACGCTCATGCGCGGTCCGCTTGTGTCGAAGGGAGCGCGCAATCCGCTATCGCTAGCCTCAGGTCAATTCAGGGCGGGATGCGTATTCGCCGACCAACGCGTATTGCACGGGCGATGCGTGCCAAGCATCCTGGCGTTGTCAACGGTGTTCTCCGGGAGGAGCAGGCGCGCGTATTCCCGTTTGACGACCGCATAGCATTCGCATGCCTGCGCTTCGAGTTGCAGGCGATCGAGTACCCCAATATGGCCGCGCTCGTAATGGATCAGCCCCGCCTGTTGCAGCCGTCTGGCGGCCTCGGTGACGCCTTGACGGCGCACGCCGAGCATGGTGGCGATCACCTCCTGCGTCATTGTCAGCTCGTTCGAGGACAAGCGGTCCAGGCTCGACAGGATCCAGCGGCACAGTCGCTGCTCCACCGCATGGTGCCGGTTGCACACCGCGGTCTGCGCGATCTGCGTGATCAAGGCCTGCGTGTAGCGCAGCAGCAAATGCGGCAGCGGGCCGCCGTGCGCAAACTCTTGTCTCAACAAATCGGCGCGCAGCCGATACGCGTAACCGGCGCTCAGCACCACCGCCTGGCTCGGCGTGCTTCCGCCGCCCAGGAACGAGGCGATGCCGATCACGCCTTCGCTCCCGGTGACCGCGGATTCCGCCGACGCCCCGTTCTGCGTCACGTAGCAGCGCGAAACGATACCCGCGGTGAGGAAATACAGGTACTTTTCCCGGCACCCGGCGCGGTGCAGGGTCCACCCCGCCGGCAAGGCAACGGGATCCAGGTCGGGCAGCAGGCGCTCATAGTCCTTCAGTGGCAGCGCTGCAAGAAGATGGTTATGCGTCGGCGTATGTTGTGCGCAGGCAGCGCGCTTCCTGTCCATGGACAAGACGTTCGTTTCCGCATACGGCTGAAACGATTGTCGTCCTGGCATTGGAGTCTCTCCAAAATAACGAGCGGCCTACGGTATTGACCTGCGACTTGAGTGTACCCAGAGCATGGGTCTTGGCTGTTGATGCTTATCAAGCAATTGATCGATGCTATGTTCGCCAACGTACAGATTATCGCGGCAGAGGTATCTAGCATTCACATATATCGATACTGGCGGAGCGCGGCAGAGTTCTGTCGCTGGCCGGTATCGATACGTGATCGCTTCGAGCTTGGGAAGAGAGCGGATTGAGTTGTGCCGTTTGGCGTCGCGACACGGATGCCAAGGGGATTTCTTGATCGTTCCCCTTACCTAAGAAGTTTCGTAACTTAACGCCTTATATGGAGTACCACCATGAGACTATGCAATAGATTCGTTACTTTCATGTTCGCCATCCTGCTAGCTTCCGTGCTCGGATGCGCTTCGACGTCCACGAAAGAGGGGACCGGGGAGTATGTCGACGATACCGCCATTACCGCCAAAGTGAAGACGGCGATTTTCCGGGAGCCGTCGCTGAAATCGGCCGAGATCAACGTCGAAACCTTCAAAGGCGTGGTTCAGTTGAGCGGCTTCGTCAGATCCAGTGCCAATATCGACAAGGCGGTCGAGGTTGCACGTGGCGTCAATGGCGTGACCTCGGTACGAAATAGCATGCGGTTGAAGTAACGCCGACACTGCGCCCCGACACTTCGATGAGACACACCGCTGCAAACCTTGGAGAAGTCCACATTAAGAGAGGTTGCGGCAAAGCTGTTTAATTTAACCCGCAGAGGAACGACCGTGAATAGACTTAACATTACCGCCATCGCGACTGCGATTGCCTTCACCTTCAGCGCCGGCGCGCTGGCGGCGGATACGGATAAGCCCGCCAAAGAGAAAGCCACTGCATCGGCGTCCAAGAAAGAGTCCCCCCGAGAATATGTCGACGACACCGTCATCACCAGCAAAGTGAAGGCGGCAGTGCTGAAAGAACCAGGGCTCAAGTCAGCCGAAATCAACGTGGAAACCAACAAGGGCCGCGTTCAGTTGAGTGGCTTTGTCAAATCCCGCGCCGATATCAAGAAGGCCGTTGCAATTGCCAAGGGCGTCAAGGGCGTGACGTCCGTCAAGAATGACATGATTGTCAAAGGGAAGCAGTAACCCGGCTCGCAGCCAGCGGAACCCCGGACATACGCGCCGGGGAGCGCGGGCTGTCACCGATCAAGATGCCTCGAAAGACGGCATTATGCCGTCTCAAAACTAGATATCGGTTGGTCGGGATCACTTGAGTGGCCTGTCTTGGCCGTGTCATCTGGTGGCTATTTCGCAGACTCAAGTTTTTGCGCACAGTTCCGTCTTGGACAGAAGATCGGGCTGTAAGCGAAATGGAGGACACCACCGCATAGCGGAATCTCCATGAAGATCCGCCAACTGTCCCCGCTCGATGCCGTCGCGAGCCTTAAGAGCACCGCGGCAGGCATGTTGATTTTGGAGCAAGCGCGCAAATGGCTTGCCCGGTCAACGCATGGAGTCAGGCTTGGCTAATTGCACGCTAGGACCTATCGGATACGCTGCGAGAGACGCTATGGATTGACGGCTTCCGCATAAAACGAAAGGGACCAAGAATGATGAACATGAACATCGGATACAACGGCCTCTGGGGCCTGCTGATACTCGCCGGTGATATCTGGGCGATTATCAATATTCTTCAAAGCTCAGTTTCCAATGAGAAGAAATTGATCTGGATAATCGCGGTGGCGCTACTCCCGCTGCTGGGTTTGATCCTGTGGTATTTCCTCGGGCCACGAGGCGGCAAGACATAAACTTGGTAAGTCACGCCACGCCGCGACCGAGCGTCACTCCAGGATCAAATGGAACACCGACGAATCGATCCTGATGAGCTCGCGTAACTTCGTATCGAAGTGAATGAAGACCCTGTCCCCGTACGGGGACAGGCGTCGCAGCAGACGGTTCAGATGCGATATTTCCGCTTCGTATGCCAGCTCGATGCGTAGCGTCACAGTCGACGGCGTATGTTTGAGCAGCTTCTCCAGGTGCCGGGCCGTGCGCGAGAAGAAGCTTCGATCCAGCCATCCCCTGAATGACACAGACAGGTTGAGCCCGGCCGCGGAGCCCTCCTGCAGCGCCACGCTGACCTTGCCGCTTTGCAGGTACACGGCGAGCGCGGCCTGCAAGGATACGAACAGCTTCGCGGCGGAAGCTTGCCGCGATTGCATCGCGACACCGAAGCGTCGCTCGACATAGTCCCGCATGGCGAGTCCCATGATCCAGTCGGTAATGGCCTGCGGCAGCAAGCACGGCGACGCGAGGGGCAGGCTGTGCACAAAATGAAATAATCTGGACCAGCCGCCCGGCAGGATTCCCCGCACCATCAAGCGGCGCAGGATGGCCAGTCCCTCGATCAGGCCGTATTGGCTTTGGCGCACGGGATCGCGCAGATAGCGCGCCTTGTTGCGGATGCGCTCAGCGATCGTCCGGTCTTCGAGCAGGCGCTGGTACAGCACTTTGTACGACGCGACCATGGCGTCGTATTGCATGCGCTTGGGCACGATATTGGTGCCGAGCCGCGTATTGTTCGTGCTCTCGGCCTGCATAGTGATGCGCCCTTCTTTCTCCAGCCGCCGGTAGAGCGGGGTGCGCGGCAATGCCGTGAGCAGGCCGACCATCGCCGCCTGAATGCCGGAGTCGACGATGAAGCGGTATTGCCGCTCGAATGTCTCCAGCGTGTCGTTGTCAAAGCCGACGATGAACCCGGCCAGGACGTCGAGCCCGTGCCCATAGATCTTGCGCACCGAGTCGAGTATGCCGCTCTGCAGATTCTGGGATTTTTTCGTCTCCTTTAGGCTGTCGACGTCCGGAGACTCGATGCCGATGAAAATCCAGGCGAAATTCGCCGCGCGCAACAGGCGCAGCAGTTCGTCGTCCTGCGCCACGTTGAGCGACACCTCCGTCCCGAAGATGAAGCGGTAGCCGTGGCGCTCCTGATAATCCTTGAGATATTGCAGCAGCGCTTTTGCCGCCTTGCGGTTGCCGATGAAATTGTCGTCCACGAAGAAGGCGTCGCGTATGTTGCGCTTTCTCAATGCGTCGAGTTCGAGGCCGATCTGTTCGGGGTCTTTCCAGCGCGGCTTCCTGCCGAACATGACGATGATGTCGCAAAATTCGCAAAGATACGGGCAGCCGCGAGAAAACTGCAGCGTCACGACGCTGTACTTTTCGAGCTTGAGCAGATCGAAACGCGGCGTCGGCGAATCAGCCATCGACACCGTACCCGTTTCCGCATACAGGCTGCATGCCGCACCGCGTTCGAAATCGCTGCAGAATCGCTTCCAGATATATTCGGCCTCGCCGCAGATCACCGTGTCGGCGACGCCGTCATAGAACTCCGGGCACAGCGACGCGTAACTGCCGCCGGCCACCACGTAATATCCTTTGGAACGGAAGAAGCGCAGCAGGTCCTTCTGTCGCGGAGCCTGGGCGCCCATGCCGCAGATGCCGATGATGTCGGCCTGCGGCGCGAGGGGCAGGGATTCGATGTTTTCGTCGACGATATCGACTTGCCAGTCGCTCGGGCAAAGCGCGGCCAGCGTGGCCAGGCCGAGCGGCGGATTCATTGCCCGTTTGCCGGACAGCATGTTCTGCAGAGCCCATCTGAAGCTCCAGAAGCTCTCGCTGAAGCGCGGGTTTATGAGAAGTAAGCGCATGCTCGCTCAGACGTCCGCAAGCTCAATGCCGGAATTTTCGACGCACGAGGTACCCATGTAATAACCGACCTAAAACAAATCCTATCATCAACGTGAATCTGAGAGAGGCAAGAGCTGGGTGAAACTGGGTCCTCGCAGAATTTGTCAGCAGTCTTTTTGACCTGCTCCTGGCGTCAACTCAAAGCGGTTTCGCATCGACGGCGGGCTGACATCTTTGGCGGCAAGACTCAGGCGTTCGACTGGATCGCGCCGTTGACGACTTTGACTTTGTCGCCGATGCGCCAGGCCGGGAGTCCCGCCACGCTGATGACACGGCTCGATCCGTCGTTCAGGCGCACGGTGAGCTCATAGCTCTTGCTGGCTTTGACCCTCTTCTCGACCTCGTTGCCGGCCACTGCGCCACCGACTGCGCCGATCACCGTCATGACGTCCTTGCCGCGGCCGGCGCCGGCCTGATTGCCGAGCAGGCCTCCGACAACGGCCCCGCCTACGGCGCCAAGACCGCTAGCCTGGCCCTTCGCAGCGACTTCACGCACCGATTCGATCACGCCGCAGTGGGCGCAGGTCGCGGCGCTCGCCAGCAGCGGAGCGGTATGCGCCCTCGCGGCGCGCTGCGAAGGCACCGTCAGTCCCATAGCCGTATGCGCTTTCGCAGCAACCGGCGCCGCGCGGTTCGCCGACTGCTGCCCGACTGCTGCCTTGTCGCTCGGGCCGCCCATCGAGTTCGGGATCCAGCCCATCAGGGCGGCGATGCCTACCGCGCAGAACAAGGTCAAGGCGATGCCTGCGATCCAGATTATGGCCTGGGGTAACCGTCCCGATTGCGGTTGCGTTGTATTGACTTGCGTTGTCATGCACACTTCCTTCCAATTTGAGCAAGGTTTGACGACGCTCGCGTCGCTGCATCGACTAGCGAACAATCTTGGTGCCGATCACTTCGATATCGACGCGACGGTCCGGCTGCAAGCAGGCGATGACTTTCGCGCTCTTCGGGCCCAGGCAATCGCCGGCTTTGGTGACCGGCTGCTTCTCGCCCCTGCCTTCGGTATGGATCCGGTTCGACTCGACACCCTTGCTTACCATGTAAGCTTTCACCGTTGCCACGCGTTGCTCGGACAAGCGCTGGTTGTAGCTGTCGCTGCCGATGCGGTCGGCATGACCGCTGGTCATGATGGCTTCGGGGCTGATGCCCCCGAGTTTGCCGACGAAACCATCGAGCGTGTCACGCCCTGCCGGACGCAGCGTCGCCTTGTCGAAGTCGAACAGGGTATCGGCGTCCAAGGTCAGTTTTTCGGCCACCGGCCTCGGGGCAGGCGGCGGGGCGAGCGCGGCAAGCTGCGGGGGCGGAACGGGGGCGGCCTTCGCAACCGGAGGCGCAACATAAGCGACGTAATCGGGGTCGCACTCGAGGCTTGACGCCGGGGGCGGGCCAAAGCCGCTGTGCCAGCACAGCCCGAAGCCGCTCTTGGCGACGACGGCGCGGCTATCGGTGACGAGCGCATTGTCTTTATTGACATTTTGCGCACTTGCGGTGCCGGACAAAATGCCCAGGGCGCATGCTATCGCCACACCGATTCGTTTCGTTTTGAATGATTTGCTCATGCGGTTCTTCCCAGTAGTGATTGCGCCTGCAGCATCAGTCGCAAATTGCGAAAACGGCAATTCACGCTTGAAGAAACTGACAGGCAGTGGCGCATTGTGAGGCCGCGGCGCCAAAACACTCTGGGCGGTAGCGCACATACCGCGAAAAACTTCTTTAGGGAAACTCTGCAAAAGGGGCCCATGGCCCCCTTTGCAAATCCCCCCATCACAGTGAAAAACCTCGGTCGAGAAACCACCGCCCGAGGTTTTTCAGAGATTTCTTAGGCATAATATTGGACGCCATGGCTGAAACAGTGAGACTTCCCGAGGGCAAGGAACCGGTGCTGCGGGTGATGCCCATGCCGGCCGACGCCAACCACCACGGCGACATATTCGGCGGCTGGATCATGTCGCAGGTCGACATCGCGGGCGGCGTGCTCGCGAGCCGCCACGCGCGCGGCCGCGTCGCCACGGTGGCCGTGAATTCCTTCCAGTTCAAGCAACCGGTGCAGATCGGCGACCTCGTCTCGATCTACGCCGACATCGTACGCGTGGGCACTTCGTCTATCACCGTCAACGTCGAGGTCTACGCACAGCGCAATCCCGAGGACATCGAGATCGTCAAAGTGACCGAGGCGACGCTCACCTACGTCGCGACCGACCGTGACCGCCGGCCGCGCCCGGTGCCGCGCCTGCCGGCGAAAGGATGATGTTTATCCTCGCGCTGCTGCGTCACGCTTTTTCGTCCTCGATCCCGGCCAGCTTCTTCGCCAGCTTCATCTTGCGGCCCAGATTGGCCTGCCGCAGGATCATGACTCGTTGCGCCTGGGGCGAACCGGCGCCATGCATGCTTTCCACCAGGGCCGTGCCGCCCGTCATGTTCTCGACCAACCGCGCCATGCGTATGCGGTCCTCGGTGGGAACGCTGGCCACGCCGGCAAGGTATTTTTCCACGTATTTTCCGACTTGCGGACTGCGCAAATCCTTTTCCGAAGGCATGGTGGCAATGCAACCGCCGGAAATATCGTGCGCCAGGCGCGCGATTTCGTAGATGAAGCGCGTCACGTTCTGCTTTACCGTATTGGCGAGCAGCGGATCGACGAAATACGCCCCTGACGCGGTCGGCGCCCCCTCGCAGGAACATGCGATCGACCCGCAGTAAAGCGTCTCGGTGAGGTGCACCATTTCCACGACCTTGTCGCGTACGTGCGAGGCTTTTGCGGTGCCGTTGTATTCTGCCATCGCGGTCGTCGCGCCGATGATCACGTCGCTGACCCCCGCCTTGCAGCCGCCATAGTTTTGGCGGTGGTAGCTCGCGAACCGTTCCACCAGCAAGCCGGCGAACTGAAATTCCTCGCACATGAAAACCCGCTCCCACGGCACAAAGACATTCTCCAGGACGGTCAAGGCTTCTCCGCCGACGATGCCGTACCTGACATTTCCCAGATCGAGTTCTGCGCCCTCCATGCGTCGCGTGTCATTGGTTTGACGACCGAAGATATGCAGGATGCCGGGCGCATCCGTGGGCAGCGCGCATGCCACGGCGTAAGCCTTGTCTTCTTCTGCCATGGCGATGGTCGGCATGATCAGCATTTCGTGCGAGTTGATGATTCCCGTCTGATGCGCCTTGGCCCCGCGGATGACGATGCCCTTGTCGTTCTTTTCGACAATGTGAACGAACATATCCGGGTCTTTTTGCTTTCCGGGCGCGAGCGAGCGGTCCCCCTTGGGATCGGTCATGGCGCCCGCCACCATCAGATCGTTCCCCTGTATGAACTCGAGATAGCGGCGAAGACGCTGGTGATAATCCGTGCCCAACTCCCGGTCCATTTCAAACGTCACCGAGTACACGGCGTTCAACGCATCCCAGCCGACGCAGCGTTGAAAGCAGCTGCCGGTCTTCCCGGCAATCAAACGCAGCATTTTGACTTTCTTGATGAGATCATCGGTGCTCTGATGGATATGCGTGAATCGATTGATCAGCTTTCCCGTCAGGTGAGACTTGGTTGCAAACAGCGTCTCGCCCGTGGCGCCGTGCGCCAGATCATAGGTCAGGGCAGCCGAGTTGACGTGCGGCTGGAACATCGGATGCTCCGCGACATTCTCGATCTTTTCTCCAAACGCGTAGACAATGATTTTCAGCGCCTTGAGGCTTTCTCTGTATGCATTTCCATCCTTTAGTGCCACGGTGTTCTCTCCAAATCGAATTGAAATTGTGCCAACTCCGGAACTTTCGAGATTATGACCTTGTTGCCGCGCGCCTGCAGAGGCTACGCCGGCCGGTCAGCTAAAGCGGCCGGATTATCGGCACCAGCTATTTGGTGACCGCGTTAATACTCCTGCCAGCAATATGGGTAATCAAGCGTAGGCTGTTTCCCTCCACTTGCGGAGAAAGGATTTGTAGGCGGCCTTTCAATCTTAGCCGATCCATGGTCAGCCCTTATCTAAAGGTTGACAATATACCCGGTATGGTTGACAATACAGTTAGTGCAAGTTGACAATATAAAGCATTACGGTTGACAAATACATGAAAGGGTGTTTCCAATGGCCAGACTTAGGGCTCGGGGCGAAGATATACGCCGATTCATTCTTGAACAGGTGGCGAAGCATCCGTCAGACATCAGCAAAATAACAGCCGAGAAATTCGGCATTACGCGACAGGCAGTGAATAAACATTTGCAGCGACTTACAAGTGAATTTTCCCTAACGGAAAGCGGAAAGACTAGAAACCGGGCCTACAAGTTATGTCCGCTCCAAGAATGGCAGAGCGCTTACCTGATCTCACCGGAGCTCGCAGAGGACGTTGTTTGGACAAATGATATACGCGCCGTATTAGGGCAACTTCCAGACAATGTCTTGAACATCTGGCATTACGGATTCACCGAAATGTTCAATAACGCCATTGATCACTCTGCGGGATCAGATATCTATGTGCATATCAGAAAGACCGCCGTCGATACTGAAATGCTTCTACGTGATAACGGAATTGGAATCTTCAAGAAAATTCAAACAGCCTTAGGGTTACTCGATGAACGCCACGCCATACTTGAGTTGCATAAAGGAAAACTCACAACCGATCCACAACACCATACCGGCGAGGGAATCTTCTTTACGTCGCGCATGTTTGATTCCTTCGATATTTTGTCCGGGGGTGTTTATTTCTGCCCCGAATTTGGCAAGGCAGAAGATTGGATCATGGAAAGAGATAAATTTGCTAACGGCACAACGGTATGGATGAAAATTCATAATCACACAGCGAGAACATCTAAGAGAATATTTGACCAATTCTCAGGAGGCGAGGATTACGGATTCAATAAGACAGTTGTCCCAGTGCGCCTCGTGAAATATGGAAACGATCAGTTAATTTCTCGATCTCAAGCTAAACGACTGCTAGCAAGAGTTGAACTATTCAAAATAGTTTTATTCGATTTTGATGGTGTTGATGTAATTGGGCAGGCTTTCGCTGACGAAATATTCAGGGTTTTTGCCAGACAACACCCTAATGTGGAATTACATCCGATTAATGCAAATTCTCAAGTAAAGAGAATGATTGAGAGAGCCAAGGCTGGAAACGCAGAAGAAGAACAAAAAAACCTAGATCTCTTTCCGCCTAAGGGTGGCTGATTTTTTGAACCCCCGCGTCACCCTTGACGTCACCAAGCCTATCTACGGGCGATACCGTTATACATGCCGCTTGATCCGGCACCTCACCTACGGCAGTATCTATAATCAGCTTTGCAAGCTGATTTACGTCGCGTGGCCGTTTCGTATATTTTGCCATACCCGGTTTTAGCGCGAGGCGCTAACCTGCGTCAGAACCCTTACATTCAAACTGAGACACTACCGGATTCCATGAAGAACTTTCCAGGCAAGGTAGCTGTTATCACCGGCGCCGCGAGCGGCCTTGGGCGCGCCATGGCAGTGCGCTTTGCGCGCGCGGGCATGAAGATCGTTCTCGCCGATGTCGACGCCGACGCGCTCGCCAAAGCCGAAGCGCAGATGAAGGCGGCCGGCGCCAAGGTCATCGGCGTGCAGACCGACGTAACCAAGGCACTGGAAGTCGAGGCCCTCGCGCAAAAGGCGCTCGCAAGCTTTGGCGCCGTGCACCTCGTCGCCAACAACGCCGGCGTGGCCGCGGGCGGTGACCTCTGGGACAACACCGTCGCCGACTGGGAATGGGTGCTGGGCGTAAACGTCTGGGGCGTGATCCACGGCGTACGCGTATTCACGCCGATCATGCTCGCGCAGCAATGCGAAGGCCATATCATCAACACGGCTTCGGTCGCAGGACTGATTTCGCCGCCCGGCATGGGCATCTACAGCGTATCCAAGCATGCGGTTGTCGCGCTCACCGAATGCCTGTATCACGACCTCGCGCAGAAAACGGACAAGTTGAAGTGTTCGCTGCTGTGCCCGGCCTATGTGCCGACGGGAATCGCGGAATCCGGGCGCAACCGTCCTGCCGCGCTGAAACAAACCAGCGCAAAGACCGCTGCAGAGCTGACATTCGATGCCGGCCTGAAGAAAGCGGTGCAATCGGGAAAACTCTCCGCCGCCGACGTGGCGGAACAGGTTTATGACGCGGTGCGCGAGGAGCGCTTCTACATCCTCACGCACCCGAAAATCAACGCCGCGATCCAGTGGCGCATGGAGGACATCCTCGCCTGCCGCAATCCCAGAAGTCCAATGGGCTAAGTTCGCGCGAAACGGCATTGCGATCAGCCCGGAGCAGGCGCAATATTCAGTCGCAGCAATGCTTGGCAGCGCCAAGCACGAAAAGAAGCAGGATCGAATTTGCTCACTCTTGAAGGAGGTGTCCCATGACGTTCAAGCTCAACCACGTTCACTTGAAGACCAAAGACCCGGAGAAGACGGCGAAATTCTACGTTGACACGCTGGGCGCCAAAATCATCAGCCAGTCCGAAACCGCCGGCTGCCGTTTGGATCTGCATGGCCTGTCGCTCAATGTCTCGAAATTCCTCGATACGCAAAAACGCGAGCAGAAGTACGGCATGGAACATATCGCCCTCGACACGGACGAGCTGGACGCGCTCGTGGCAAAACTCAAAGCTCAGGGTATCAACATCCTCGAGCAGACCACGATCTCCGGTGGGCGCCGTGTGTGCTTCTTCGAAGGGCCGGACGGCGTGCAGCTCGAATTCATCGAGATGAAAGCATAGCCGGTGGCTACTTCCCGAGCCCCAGGCGTTTAGCGCTCTCGGTATAGAGCTTGATCTTATCCTTCATGAAGGCATCCATTTCGCCTGCTCCGACATTGACCAGCTCGAAACCGCTCTTTGCCGCGAGCTCCTTCATTTCGGGGTCCCGGTTGAGGGCCAACCACAGATCCGACACGCGCTTCTTCACCTCGGCCGGCGTCGACTTCGGCATGCCGATGCCGCGGTAGGCGCCATCGACCCAATCGATGCCCAGCTCGCGAAAGGTCGGGGTATCGGGCATCAGGGGATGGCGCTTCTCCATCGCCACCGCCAGCGCCCGCATCTTGCCCTTGTTGTTGATCGCAAACGCGGTATAGGACATCGCGCCGCCGACATGTCCGCCGAGAACCGAGGTGGTCATGTCGCCCGTGCCCTTGAACGGCACGTAAGTCGTCTTGATGCCGAAGGCGGCGTTCATGCGCTCGTGCGCGGCGTGATTGGCTGAATTGAGGCCGGAGCCGCCCAGTGCAATCTTGCCCGGAGCCGCCTTCGCCGCCTTGACGAAGTCCTGGAAAGTCTTGATCGGGCTGGACTCGAGCACCACCAGGGCATCCGGAGTGTAGTGGAACCAGAACACCGGTGTGATGTCTTCGGTCTTGTACTGCACCTGGCCTTCCAGCGGCTGGAACACGATGTGCGGCAGGTTGATGCCGACGATGTTCGAGCCGTCACCCGGAAGCTGATTCATCTGTGCCCACATCAGGCCGCCGCCCGCGCCCGGCTTGTACTGAATGATGGTCTCGATCGCCGAACAGCGCTTCTTCAGCACCATCTGCTGGTGGCGCGCGGACAGGTCGGACTCGCCTCCGACGGGAAACGCCTGATAGTAATTGAGATTCTTTCCGGGGCAGGTTTGCGCTTGCACCAACGGCGCCACAAGTATGCCCAGCGGCGCGGCCAGCATGCACAGGACGGCAACCATGTTCTTCATCGATAGCTCCTTCTCATCAGTGAGACAAAATGCAACGGTCCAGCGCCACGCAGCCGCCGCCAGGGCAGGCAGCGCCCGCCAATAGGTGCGCCGATTTGCAGAGCATAACGTTTCAGGCGGCCGGCCGCTCGCGCTTCGCGGCAGCGATCTCTGCGCACACGGCGCGGGTGACCTCCGCCGTGTGCGCCGTACCGCCGAGGTCGCGCGTATGCAGCTTGACATCGGCAGTGACGTGTTCGATAGCCTGCATTACGCGCGCGGCGGCAGCGGACTCGCCCAGGTGCTCGAGCAGCATCACGACCGACCAGAAGGTACCCACGGGATTGGCGAGCCCCTTGCCCATGATGTCGAAGGCCGAGCCGTGGATCGGCTCGAACATCGACGGGTAGCGGCGTTCCGGATCGATGTTGGCGGTCGGCGCGATGCCGAGGCTGCCCGCGAGCGCAGCGGCGAGGTCGGAGAGGATATCGGCGTGTAGATTGGTCGCGACGATGGTGTCCAGGCTCGCGGGGCGATTGACCATGCGCACCGTGGCTGCGTCGACCAGTTCCTTGTCCCATTTGACTTCGGGATACTCCTTCGCGACCTCCTTCGCGATCTCGTCCCACATCACCATCGCATGGCGTTGCGCATTGCTCTTGGTGATGACGGTCAGGAGCTTGCGCGGGCGCGAGTGCGCCAGCTTGAGGGCAAAGCGCATGATGCGCAGAACACCCGCGCGCGTCATCAGCCCGATCCAATTGACCGACCTCGAATTCAACGACCTCGTGGCATTCGTTCGCAACGGCCTCCTCGACCCCGAGGCGGCGCCGGCGTTCCTCTGCGGGCTGGTTCCGACGTCCGTGCCTAGCGGTCAACGCGTCCCCTTCTTCCAGGGCTGTCAACCATAGAGCCCATTTCAATATGAGGGGATACATCCCCTCATGCTCCCCTATATCAGTGGCCATTTCGATAATTCTGAAATGGCCACTTAGACATTCCTGCTCGCGCGCGGAATTCGTGCTCCCGCGCGGGAGCGGATAAGGGCTCTCGCGTTCGCGTCTACCCTTTCTTCGATCGCGCCGCCACCATGGCCTCGGTTGCAGCCTTGCGCGCTTCGTTCATCTTCTTGAACGCCGGGCGCTCGTTCAGCATCTTCAGGTAGGGCTTGACCGGTGCGCAATCCTCAAGCACATCGCGGCCGTAGACGATCTTGGTCGCGAGCGATACCAGCGGCAGATGCACGCCCGCGGCGCAGTCGGCCAAGGTGAAGCTCGCGCCCGCGACGAAGGGCGAAAACTGCGCCAGCTGTTTGAACGCGCGCACGCCTTTGGCGAGATCTTTTTCCACCTGCTCTTTGGTCTCCTGCGAGGCGGTCCCACCGAAGAACGCCAGTGCATACAAGCGGCGCGCGACCAGCTCCACGTGCAGTTCGAGGACGGTGATGAGTTCGCGCACGCGCGCGCGCGCGAACTCATCTTTCGGGTAGAGCGGTTTGTCGGCATAGCGGTCTTCTAGGTATTCGCAGATCACGTGCGACTCGCACAGAAACTCACCGTCGATGTCGAGATAGGGCACCTTGCCCATCGGCGAGCGCTTGCGGTATTCCTCGTCCTGCGAGGTCATGCAAAACGCCTCCTCGAACGGGATGCCTTTCTCCAGCAATACCACCTTGACCTTGTTGTAATAATTGCTGACCGCAAATCCGCCGAGCTTCAACATGGTTGCTTCTCCTTCTATCTGAAATTAACCGAGGGAAGGTCTCCCCTCGTGCTCGAGTGAACCGGGGCTGCCGCGCAACCGCCGCGGCAGCTTCGCCGGTCCATCCTCAGGCGGTCTTGGCGGTCTTGGGCACGCTCATGTGCTTCGCCAGCTCCAGCTTGGCGATGGCGTTGCGGTGCACCTCGTCCGGGCCGTCGGCAAAGCGCAGCGTGCGCGAGTGCGCGTACATCGCGGCGAGCGGGAAGTCGTCGGAGACGCCGGCGCCGCCGTGCGCCTGCATCGCCCAGTCGAGCACCTGCAGCGCCATGTTGGGCACGAGGACCTTGATCATGGCGATCTCGGCCTTGGCCACTTTGTTGCCTACGGTGTCCATCATGTAGGCCGCGTTCAGGACCAACCAGCGCGCCGAGTCGATCATGATGCGCGCCTGCGCGATGCGCTCGCGCGTCACGCCCTGCTCGGCGATGGTCCGGCCGAAAGCGACGCGCGCGAGCGAACGCTGGCACATGAGTTCGAGCGCGCGCTCGGCCACGCCGATCTGACGCATGCAGTGGTGGATGCGTCCCGGTCCCAGGCGCCCCTGCGCGATCTCGAAGCCGCGGCCTTCGCCGAGCAGGATGTTCGACGCCGGCACGCGCACGTTCTTCAATTCGATCTCCATGTGGCCGTGCGGCGCGTCGTCATAACCGAACACCGACAGCGCGCGCACGATCCTCACGCCGGCCGCGTCGTTCGGTACCAGTATCATCGACTGCTGGCTGTGCCGCGGCGCCTCCGGATTGGTCCGGCCCATGACGATGTAAAGTCTGCAGCGCGGGTCGCCGCCGCCGGAAGACCACCATTTGCGCCCGTTGATGACGTATTCATTGCCCTGCTTCTCGATGCTGCAGCGGATGTTGGTGGCGTCGCTGGAGGCGACATCGGGCTCGGTCATGAGGAAGGCCGAGCGCATTTCGCCGCGCAGCAAGGGCTCCAGCCATTGACGCTTGTGCTCCTCGCTGCCGTAGCGCTCGATGGTCTCCATGTTGCCGGTGTCCGGAGCGGAGCAGTTGAACACCTCCGGCGCAAAGCTCACGCGCCCCATGATTTCGCACAGCGGGGCGTATTCGAGGTTGGAAAGCCCCTCGGGCGCGCGCTTGGAATGCGGCAGAAACAGGTTCCACAGGCCGGCCGCGCGCGCCTTGGGTTTCAGCTCCTCGACGATCTTGGTCGGCACCCAGGGATTGCCCTTGCGCCGGTTTTCCGCCACTTCCTGGTGAAAGCGATATTCGTTCGGATAGATATGCTCATCCATGAACGCGATGAGCTTGGCCTGCATGGCCTTGATTTTGTCGGTGTATGCGAAATCCATGGCGTGCCTTTCGTCGATTGAAATTGGTGCGAAAGCAGCCGGGCTATTCTCCGGCCGCGATTATTTTTTGCGCGTAGCTCCAGGCCAGCTCGGCCATCGGCCGCGTGCGCTCACCCGCGGCGAGTGCATGTGCGCTCGCCGCGGTGCCGTCCGCCGCGCGCTTGACTATGCCCTGCAGGATGGCAGCGAGTCGGAACATGTTGTAGGCGAGGTAGAAATCCCAGTTGTCGATGCGGCCGCGGCCGGTACGCCGGCAATAGGCCGCGACGTATTCTTCCTCGGTCGGAATCCCCAGCGCCGCGAGGTCGAGCCCGCTGATGCCGCGGGACTGCCCCGGCGGAATGCGCCAGCTCATGCAGTGATAGGAAATGTCCGCCAGCGGGTGCCCCAGCGTGGAGAGTTCCCAGTCGAGGATCGCGAGTACGCGCGGCTCGGTCGGATGGAACACGAGATTATCGAGGCGGTAATCGCCGTGCACGACGGTGGTTTCGTCGCCAGGCGGAATATTGTTTGGCAGCCAGGCGATCAGATTGTCCATGGCCTCGATGCTCTCGGTCGCGGACGCCTGGTACTGCTTGCTCCAGCGCCCGATCTGGCGCGCAAAATAATTCCCGGGCTTGCCGTAATCGGCCAGACCGATGGCGGCGTAATCCACTTGGTGCAGCGCGGCGATGACGCGATTCATTTCGTCGTAGATCGCGCCGCGCTCCGCCTTCGACATGCCGGGCAGCGATTGATCCCACAGCACGCGCCCGTCGACGCAGTCCATGATATAGAAGGCGCGGCCGATCACGCCTTCGTCCTCGCACAGGGCGTAGGTCTTCGGTACCGGGATATCCGCCTTGCTGAGCGCGCTGATCACGCGGAACTCGCGTTCCACCGCGTGCGCCGAGGGCAGGAGCTTCGCCGCCGGACCCGGCTTGGCGCGCATCACATAGCTTTTACCGCCCGCGCTCAAGCGATAGGTCGGATTCGATTGCCCGCCTTTGAATTGCTCGACTTCGAGCGCTCCGGAGTACCCCGCGACATGCGCGCGCAGATAGGATTCCAGCCGGGCGAGGTCAAAGCGCTGCTTCTCCGCCACCGGCATGGTGCCAACGAATTGATCCATCGATGCCACTTAGGCCCGGTGCGCCGAAACCAAACAGGGTGCCCGGTGTTGGCGTCTGGCATTCTCCCGCTCTTGGGAAGTTGCGAAGCTGCAACTTCCCAAGAGCGCGAGCCGCAAACGACCCCCGTTCTTCGCCAATTTCGCCGACAGTCCAGTCATGATCACGAACGACAATTCCGCCCCAGGAGGGCGTGATCCTATCACGGCGCAGCGTTTCCTTCCCTACCGCGTCTGCGCCGCCGCATTGCATGCGGCATCAAAGCGTGGGCTTGACGCGGAAATACGCCGTGCGGTCGATCGAGCGCACCTTGATTTCTTTCACGTTCGCGCCCTGCAGCACCTTCAACGGCACTTCGACTCCCGCCGGGCCGAAAGACCAGAGTTTGCGATACAGCTGGCCATGGGTAGCGACCGCCTCCGCCCCCACTGCGACGATGATATCGCCTTGCTTGATGCCGGCACGCTCCGCCGGTCCTTCGCTCGATACCCGGGCCACGAACAATCGCCCCTGCACTTCTTCGGTCGCCATTCCGAGCCAAGGCCGCGGCAGGCCGGATGCACGCCCTTTATCGATCAAGTCCGAGAGTATCGGTTTGACCAGATCGATCGGCACGAACATGTTGCCCGGCAGCGGGACACCCGTCTCAATCGAGTCGCGCACCAGCAATGAGCCTATGCCGACGAGTTTCCCCACGTGGTTGATCAAGGCCGAGCCAGCCCACGCGAGCGTCGGCGGAGACGTGAATATCGCGCCCTCGAGCAGGTACTCCCAGCTGCCCGCGAACTGCCGCTTCGATACCACGTAAGCGAGGCTGATCGCGGCGCGCCCGCCGTAGGGCGCGACCATCACCGGCTCGCTCAGCTTGAGCTCCGCCGATGCGCCGAGGTCGACGCCATGCGCGCCGAGCGGCAATGTAGCGCGCAATAAGCCGAACCCGGTGGCATGATCATAGCCCACCAATGTAGCCGGGCTGGTCTTGCCATCCGCAGTGGTCACCTCGATCGCATCGGCTTCGATCACCAGATAACCAATGGTGAGGATGTGACCTCGAGCGTCGATGACCACACCGCTGCCCTCGCGCCTGGAGCCGAGAGACGCATTGCTGCGCGCTTGCGCCAGCGCCCGCATTTTGACCTTGACCACGGAGCGCAGCACCTCCTCCGCCTGCTGCTCGCTAATCTGCTTGTCCGGTGTGCCTTGCGCATGCGCTGGAGTTACGCTGGCGAGACTAAACGCGAGAGCTAAAGACAGAATTGCGAGCGATCTCATGGCGACCTCCTGCTCGGCACGCCGATTTAGGGTAGCATGAGGGAGTATGTCCCCTCATCTTGAAATGAACTCTCGAAGCATTGTGATACGCCGCATGACATTTTTCCAGCTCATCTTGAGCTGAAATCGCGCAGATTTCCCCAATGTCATCGCGGTCAATAGCGCGCTTGCGCCGCCTTTGGCGACGGGCTATCTTCGATGCTTTGAGCCGCGGAGAAGAAAATGCCCCTGATCCAGGTCCAGATGTTCGAAGGCCGCACGCCCGAAATCAAGCGCGAGTTCGTCGAAGCCATAACACGTGAGACCTGTCGCGTGCTCAAGTGCCAGCCCGGCGCCGTGGACATCATACTGAACGACGTAAAGAAATCGGACTGGGCCTCGGCGGGCGTACTCTGGTCGGACAAGGAATAGCAGGTTAAGCCTTTATACAAGATCGTCGATTGCGCACGCATGGCTTTTTCGTCCGCGCGTAATCGACGATCCGCGCGGGCGGTTTCTTCGTCCGCGCAACATCGCACTCTGCAACAAAGGAGCGCGCGATTCAAGCCACCATCTATGGCTCAAGCACAAGCTATCAGCGTATCGCCCCGCGGGCGCTGACCGGCCACAGCGCCTCGACCACGCCGCTTCTCACGCAGACGAGCCAGTCGTAGAGGTTGACCGTAGGGTCGCAGTGGCCCGGCACGAGCAGCAATTTTTCTCCCAGGGCAGGCGCTTTTACGCCGGGTGCGATGAGGAGGACCCCGTGCTCGTCCGAAGCCTTGACGAATTCGACGCCGGGCAGATTCCACACCTGCGGCATGCCCGAATCGACGCTGGACGCCTTGAGTCCGGCGTCGACCACCGCGCGCGCAACGTTCGGCCGGCTCATCACCGTGGTCCACACGAACAGGCTCTGCTCGAAACGCGGCCAGGCTGCATCGACCTCGTTGCGGTTGTAGTCGGCGTCCATGAAGATGTAGGAACCGGGCTGCAATTCGTCGTAGACGCCGCTCGCGAGTTCCAGCGCAAAGCTGCCGGTGCCGGCGCCGGTGACGGTCGCGCAGGGGATGCCGTCATCGACGATCAGCTCGCGCGTCTGACGCGCGAATTCGGTCGCACGGCCGATTGCGCTGCGCCGATCGGCCACGCTGCGCACATGCTGCGCGCCGCCGTGGTAGGCCTGCAGACCGGCGAATCGCAGATTGCGGCTGGAGGCGATCCTGCGCGCGAGTTCGAGCGCGGGCGCGCCGGGTTCGACGCCGCAGCGATCGGCGCCGACATTGATTTCCACGAGGACGTCGAGCCGCGCCCCGGCGCGCAGCGCGGCAGCGTCCACATCCGCCACGTTCTCAGCTGCGTCGACGCAGACGCCGAGCTTCGCTTGGCGCGCGAGCGCGGCGAGGCGATCGAGCTTGCCCGTTCCCACGACTTCGTTGGCGATCAGCACATCGGCGACGCCTGCGGCGACCAGCGCCTCGGCCTCGCCCACCTTCTGGCAGCACACGCCCACGGCGCCCGCCGCGATCTGGCGCAAGGCGATTTGCGCGCACTTGTGGCTCTTCGCATGCGGGCGCAGGCGCACCGGCTTGCCACGCACGGCATCGGCCATGCGCGCGAGATTGCGCTCGAAGGCGTCCAGGTCGAGCACGAGCGCGGGCGTATCGACGGCGGCGAGGAGCATGCCGACGGTGGCTGGAGCGGAGGTAGTCATGGGTGCGAAACGGCGGCGTTGGGGAAGACGCGCCATCCTACTATGTTGATCTAATCGGCGGCGAGCGAGCGCAATCTCAAGGCCGAACGCGTATGCGGATTGAGCTCCCTCAATCCCGCGATGAACTCGGCGAGCGGCAGGTCGTGGGTTCGCATCAACTGCCGCGCGCGTGTTTTGAGTTCTTCCCAGGCGAGCCTGTCCGGATAGCGCTTGAACGCAAAAGCGATGATGTTGACGCGATCGGCGGCGATGAGACTGACCACGTAGCCGTCGAAGCTATTTTCTATGCGCTGCATGTAGGCATCGAGTTTTCGTTCCTCCGCCATGAAATTGACCGCCATGACCCCGGTCGGCCGCAGCGTGGCATAGCTCGCGTCATAGAATGCCTGCGTGCACAGCGCTGGCGGCAGTTGGCCGTCGTCGAAGCCGTCCACGAGCAGCACGTCGGCCGATTCGGGGTGATCGACCACGTAGTCGGCGCCATCGGCGATAGTCACGTTCAGGCGCTCGTCATCCGCGGGAAAATGGAACATGCTGCGCGCCGCCGCCAGCACCTGGGGATTGATCTCCACCACTGTGGTATGCGTCTGCGGCATGCGCTGATGGATATAGCGCGCAATCGACCCCCCGCCCAGACCGATCATCAACACTTCGCGCGGCAGCGGCTGAAACAACAGGAACGCCATCATCGCGCGCGTGTAGTCAAGCGCCAACTCATCCGGGCGCGAAAGCCGGATGGAACTTTGGATTGCGTCGCCGCCCAGATGCAGCGAACGCACGCCGCCCGCCTCACTCACTTCGACACTCGCGTGGCAAATCTTCTTCATATTTTCGGTTTGAGCCATTTTAATCGAAAATCGAGCGCCGCCTCAGCCCGCGCACACGCTGCGCGACTTGGTGCATACTATTTGCGACCCGATACGCGAGCGAACCATGCCTCAGCCCAAACTGCGAACCACCATCGTCGGCAGCCTGCCCAAGCCCGCCTGGCTGGCGACACCCGGACAACTGTGGGCGCCCTGGTTGCTGCAGGGCGAAGCCCTTGCCGAGGGGCTGCGCGACGCCGTGCGCCTCGCATTGCGCGACCAGGAGAAGGCCGGTATCGACATCGTCACCGACGGCGAACAGACGCGCCGGCATTTCGTCACCACATTGATCGAGAGCCTCGACGGTGTCGATTTCGAGAGCAAGAAGACAGTGCGCATCCGCAATCGTTACGACGCCGAGGTGCCGGTGGTCGTCGGCCCGGTGGCGCGCACGGGGCCGATATTCGCCGAGCACGCCAAGTTTCTGCGCGAGCAGACCGACCGGCCGGTGAAATTCACTCTCCCCGGACCGATGACCATGGTGGATACGCTCTACGACGGCTATTACAGGAGCCGCGAGAAACTGGCGCGTGAATTCGCGAAGATTCTGAACGCCGAGGCGCTCGAACTCGAAGCCCTCGGTGTGGATGTGATCCAGTTCGACGAACCGGCGTTCAACGTGTTCATGGATGAGGTGCGCGACTGGGGCATGCAGACGCTCGAAGCTGCTGCGGCGGGTCTCAAGTGCAAGACTGCAGTGCACATCTGCTACGGCTACGGCATCAAGGCCAACATCGACTGGAAAAAGACCTTGGGCTCTGAATGGCGCCAGTATGAATCCACGTTTCCGCTGCTTGCCCAGTCCAGGATCGACCAGGTGTCGCTCGAGTGCGCCAATTCCAAGGTGCCGCTGGAACTGATCGCGCTATTGCACGGCAAGGACGTCATGGTCGGCGCGATCGACGTGGCGAGCGACGAAGTGGAAACCCCGGAGAAGGTGGCGCAGACGCTGCGCGCGGCGTTGAAATATGTCGCAGCGGAAAAGCTCTACCCCTGCACCAACTGCGGCATGGTGCCGCTGGCGCGCCCGGTCGCGCAAGCCAAACTCAAGGCCCTCGCTGCCGGCGCCGCCATCGTGCGTAGCGAACTAGGCGGCGGCTAAGCTCGCCCTCAACACCCGCTTAGACAGCCCGAGCGCGCGCAAGCGCTTGGTTAGCAGGTTGTTGAAAAACGCTTCCCGAACGCAAAAATGTACACCATCTTCGCGCACTCTCAGTGGGAAGCGTTGTTCAACAGCCCCGACTTGGGGGATCTAAAAGGGGGCGTCGCCCCCTTTTTCAACACCCTGTTAGACCCGACTTTGACACTTCCGAGGCACAATTTTAGCCACCCCCCAGTATTGGCGCGGGTTTGCGGGCATTAAGTCGCCAAACGCCTAGATACATGGATTGTTGCTTTTTGTAACCCAATAGCC
>Ga0082335_1000843_pt1 | contig 72014 bp, 78 predicted proteins | sample Subgrocontami58m_FD_72375 | JGI IMG/M metagenome (GOLD analysis project Ga0082335, IMG submission 72375) | Subsurface groundwater microbial communities from S. Glens Falls, New York, USA - GMW37 contaminated, 5.8 m (SPADES assembly) (version 2) ... | reverse complement strand
GCACGGGGGGGTCGACCAAGCCCGGGAACACATAGAGCCCGGTTGCATCAATGACACGTCCCGCCGCTTCCCCCGGCAATTGGCCGGGACGCGTCAGCGCGCAGATCTTGCCTTTATCGATGGCTAGGTCCGTGGCCTGCGGTGGAAGGGTCGAGGTGGGGTCGACCACCTGTCCGTTGCATATGAGCACATCGTAACTCACAGTGACCGGCGACCTCCTTGCTGCTTCTCTCGGCGCGGAAACTATCAGATCAAAGACTTCTACGTCAACCTGAGCGGCGGTGGAGTTTTTTGACTTTGACTGCCGTACTGTGATAGTCGGATACGAGCGATTATAAGGGAGAAATGGCGCAGAAAGAAGGAGGATATTACTATGGCTAGGAGACTCCGGAACTCATGGAATAAAAAATCACGGGGTTCAAGGATTGGAGGGATCAAGGGTTTTGTCCTTTTGTCCCTTTATCTCTTTATCCCTTTGTCTTTTAGCGCACCTGCCTTCGGGCAGGAGCCGTTCTACAAGGGTAAGACGGTTCGATTCGTAGTGGGCTTCTCGGCTGGCGGTGGTTTCGACACCTACACGCGGACCATCGGGCGCCATATCCCAAAACACATTCCCGGAAACCCTTCGGCCATTGTAGAAAACATGCCGGGTGCCGGCAGCCTGATATCGGCAAACTACATCTATAACCAGGCCAAGCCGGATGGGCTCACTATCGGCAACTGGTTCGGCTCCTTGATTCTCCAGCAGGTGATGGGAGGACAAAAGGGGATCGAATTCGATGCCAGGAAATTCGAATGGATAGGGGCTCCCGGGGGGGACAGTAACGTTTGCGTCCTCACCAAGGCGAGTGGCATCACGACCATCGAACAGTGGCTCGCGGCCAAAAGGCCTGTAAAGATAGGCGGGATCGCGCCTGGAACCGCGAACTCTGACATTCCCAGGGTTCTGAAGGCGGCCCTTAATCTCCCCATCCAGTTGGTCGAAGGATACAAGGGGACCGCTGATCTTCGTGTGGCCGCAGACTCCGGGGAAGTTGACGGTGGCTGTTGGGCCTGGGAATCGATCAAGGTGACCTGGCGCAAAGGGATAGAGTCGGGGGATGTGAGGGTCCTCATCCAGGCGCTGCCAAAAAAACATCCTGAACTCCTGGACGTCCCGAATGCCATCGATTTGGCTGGGACGGAGGAAGCGCGCGGACTGATCAAGGTAGGGCTCAATGATCCCGCTATTATCGCGCGCCTCTATTCATTACCGCCGGGTACTCCTAAGGAGCGCGTTAGAATGTTGCGAGAAGCCTTTACGGCTACAATGAAGGACCCGGAGTTTCTGGCCGAAGCGAAGAAGGCCAATTTGGATCTGAACCCTATTTCCGGTGAGGAAGGGGAAAGCACCGTCCAAGGCTTTTTCAAGCTCCCACCCGACTTGGTAGCTAGGCTGAAAGAAATCCTCGTGCCACGGAAGTAGCCAGACCGATGACAGCCTGGACTTTAACGTATAGCTACGATTGCGCAATGTGATGCAATGACTACCGCAGGAGGGGTCGCCATATGAACAACAGGAATACTCAGATAGATGAGATTGGGGCCGCCAGGTTCCTCACGCCAGAAGTGACTAAGGAGGCGCTGGGTCTGGTCAAGATGGGGAAGATCTATCCTTTGGGGCAAATGCTGGAGCCCGGCATACCTCAATTACCCCATCATCCTTCTTTTGTCAGGACTCCGTACAGTACTCCGTATCAGTCTCAGCAGCGCTGGCGCGAGCGCAGGACAAAGAATGAGCCGGGACCCGCTGCGGAGAGGTTGGAGATTAATACCCATACCGGAACGCACATCGATGGCCTTGGCCACTGGTCCAACCTCAACCGCACTTACGGCGGCCTGGATGCCAGGGAGAATTTTACTGAGAAAGGGCTTGCCCACCTTGGGCTAGAACACATGCCGCCCATCGTAACCCGCGGGGTACTCCTGGATATTGCGCGACTCAAAGGGGTGGAGATGCTTGCAGGAGGCACAGCGATCACAGTCCAGGATCTCCAAACCTTCCTTCAGCAGAACGGTCTGAGTCTCGGCCGGGGTGACGTGGCCCTCATTCGCACGGGTTGGTCTCAATTGTGGGCGAAGCGCGATCCCCGTTATTGCTCTTCCGAGCCAGGCGTAGGGCGTGAGGCCTCCGTGTGGCTGGCCGATCAGGGCATTGTGGCCCTTGGAGCCGACACGATGGCCGTAGATGTGGACCCTCCCGAGGATCCGGCGTATCCGCGTATCGGCCACCAGATCCTATTGGTGGAGCGAGGGGTGCATCTTATTGAGAACATGAATTTGGAGGAGCTGGCGAAGAATGAGGTTTACGAATTCCTCTTTATCCTTGTGGTCCCCAAGCTTAAGGGCGGTACGGCTTTCCCTGTTGAGCCCGTGGCTATTATCTGAAATCAATCGATGCCTTTTCCTCTATCCGAGCGCGAGCGTTTCCGCTGGAATATTCTAGCCCTCATCAGCGTTTCCCACATCATCGGTGCGGCGGCGCAGTACGGGATCAACACGCTCGCTCCCTTTTATCAGCACGACCTTCAACTTTCCCGGGCTCAGATCGGTCTCTTCTTCACAGCATTTTATCTGGGAATGGCAGGCCTCTCGTACATAGCCGGGTGGTTGGCAGACCGGCTTGGCGTTCGGGGGACTGTGCTGAGCGGCCATCTTGCCCTGGGCTTCTGGACGATAGCAGCGTCCTTCGCGCCTTCTTTTGCTTGGGCATTTGGCAGTTTTTTTCTGGCCGGCTTGGGCTATAGCTTTCTTAATCCGGCATCGACGAAAGGTGTGATGGCCTGGTTTTATCGCGATGAGCGCGCTACGGCCATGGGGATTAAGCAGACCGGTGTTCCTGCGGGAGGTGTATTGGCGGCTGTCCTTGGTCCTTCTCTGGTGTTGCTGGCCGGATGGCGTGGGGCATTGGCGGGCCTGGGAGCGATCAATCTTTTCTTCGGTTTTCTCTTCTGGGCTCTCTGGCGGGAGCCGGCAGCAGAGTCGGGCAGTCCTGGATCCGTCGATCGCTCATCCCCGGAAGTCTTGGCTCCTTTAAAGGTAAAAAGCCTTATCAGCCTTAGTTTCGGAACCGCGTTGCTTTTATTGGGACAGATGAGTCTGCTGACCTACGTTCCGCTCTATTTGAAGGAGACCATGGGGCTCTCGGCCTACTGGGCGAGTCAGGCCTTGGCCCTTATCCAGATAGGAGGGATGGTGGGGCGGACCGGGTGGGGGGTCGTCAGCGACCGGCTCTTTCAAGGGAGGCGCAAGATTGTTTTGGTTTTAATCGGCCTTCTCTCGGTGGCGCTCAGTCTATGCCTGGGATTGATGCCGCCTGGCGCGCCGCTTTATTTTCTGCTGCCGGTTATCTTCCTGTCCGGTCTCTGCATGGTTGGATACCAGGGAGTCTCTTATGCCTTAATTGGAGAAATAGCGGGAAAGGCTCAGACCGGGGCAGCGCTCGGAATAGTCATTACGGTCAATTCGGTGGGGACGATTATCGGCACTCCGCTCTTCGGCCATTTGGTGGATTCGACCGGCTCTTACTCTATCGCCTGGCTGCTTCTTGCGGGGGCGATCCTTTTGGGCATTATGGCGTTTATCTTCTTCTTGAAGGAACCAAAGCCGGAGGGAAAGTCAACGATCTGAAACTTCGTTAAAGTAAGCCTTTTTTCTACTCAGCGCTTCTATTACATTTTTCCTGACATTTCCGGCCTCTGTGAAATTTCGTTTTTTGTCATTTCGGCAGTAGCGCTCCTTTCGTCTTTTTTGTTTCACTCAATAATATCTCGTGAATCTCATGGTTTTTTGCTTTGAATAGCCGCGGGGGAATCTTGGCATGTTTTTAGCGAGCCTATTGCGGTCAGGGCCGCAGAACCATATGTGAACAAAATTGTAAAAGGGTCTCACTGGGCGCAAAGGAGACAATATGGAGACAATATGGATGCCGAAAAGACAATTATTGTAGTCGACGACGACCCGGATGTACCGATCATCGTCAAGGGGATACTAAATAGCGAGCCATACAAGGTCCAGTGCGTCTCCAGCGGGGAGGAGCTCTTTTCCCGGTTGAAGGGGGGAAGGCCGGATCTCATTCTCCTCGATGTTAAAATGCCTGAGATGGATGGTTTTGAGGCGCTGAAGAGACTCAAGGCCGCGCCAGAGACTTCGTCCATTCCGGTGATCCTGCTAACGGGGAAGGACCAGTACCAAGACGTGCTGACAGGCTACCGACTGGGGACCGATTACTATATGACCAAGCCCTTTAGCGGCGCGCAGTTAATCAACGGTATCCATCTATTTTTGGGCGCCGAGAAATTTGCCGAAGGCGTTGGCGAGTCCATCAGGTAAAGGCCGAACTGAAAAATAAGTTTCGCTCTCCCACGGCATCATCGCCGATGCCATAAATCGCTCTTCCTTATTCCCTTCCCTTTAATCTCCTCCGAGGAAATACCGCGGGCACAATCCTTCCGTACCTGAAAAGGGTCTGCCGCGAGGTTTCCGGGCAGGTTGACATAAGGATCTATTATTGGATAGTGTCTTCCAGAAAACGCTAATTCCATCATCCAGTCGAAAATGAATCCCCGTGTCCAGCCCCGTAGCTCGTCGTATAAAGAGATCGAACTTCTAAAGCGCGAGGCGCACCAGCTCAGAGAGACCATTACGGCCTTGCGCAGCGCGTTGGAGGAGGCTGGGGCGGAACAGGAAGCGGCCGTGGCCAGAGTCATGGCCGAGTCTAGTCAAGAAATGACTATTCTAAAAAGCACAATCATGACGCTCCGCGAGGAGTTGGAGCAGCTCAAGATGGAAGGAGAGCGGTACGTCGAAGAGGCCCTGGCGACCGGTCATGCCGAGTTCAGACACCTGCAGAACACTATCCGGGCGCTGCGCAACGAGCTCGAGTTGAGGAAGATTTTGTACCAGGAAGCGTTGCAAACCATTGAGCGCGCGTGCCGCGACGAGGTCGGGCATCTGAAGCAGACCATCTCCACTCTACGCGAGCAATTGGAAGCGAGCTATGCCCAGAAAAGTTAAACGAGTTGCTAACGGGCGGCTGCGGGGCCGCCTGGCGGCAGGGACAGGGGAGAAATTTCCCTACGCCGAGATCTTACTAAAGGTCGCGCATCGTGTCGCCGAGGGGGAAAATCTGGACGAGCAGCTTACGTCACTGATCGAGATGGCGACGCAGGCTATCGGCGCAGATCGGGGCACCCTTTTTCTCAATGATCCGGAGACCCACGAGCTGTATTCGCGGGTGGCCCAAGGGAATTTCAAACGGGAGATTCGCATTCTGAACCATACGGGTATTGCCGGTTATATCTTCAATGCCGGCAAGGGCGAGATCGTGGAGGATGCCTATTCCGATCGGCGCTTCAACCGTTCGATTGATCAACAGACAGGATACCGGACGCGAAATATCGTCTGCGCGCCTATTAAGACCGTCCGGGGAGAGGTAATCGGCGCGATCGAGGTTTTGAATAAGAAAGGAGGGCCGTTTCTCCCCGAGGACCTGGATCTCCTTGAGGCCATGGCGACGCAGGCGGCCGCTTTCCTCCAGCGCAGCATCTTTATCGAAAAGACCGAGAAAGAGCGCCAGCGAGAATCGGAATTCATGAACGTGGTTTCGGAGGTTTCCACGGAAATCCAGCTCGGCGCCTTACTGCAGAAGATCATGGCCACGGTGACGAAGATGCTCAACGCAGAGCGGTCCACGCTTTTCGTCAACGACGAGAAAAACAAGGAACTCTACACTGAAATCGGGGAGGGTCTGGGGGCCACCCAGATCCGCTTCCCCAACCATCTGGGCATCGCCGGCACGGTCTTTACCTCAGGCCAGTCCGTTAACATTCCGCACGCCTACGCCGATCTGCGTTTTAATCCCGAATTCGACAAGAAGACGGGCTTTTTCACGCGCTCGATACTCTGCATCCCCGTCGTCAACAAGGATGGCAAGATTATCGGGGTGACGCAGGTGCTGAACAAGCGCGGCGGCCCCTTCACGGCAGGGGACGAGGTGCGCCTGAAGGCTTTTACGGCGCAGGTTTCCATCGCCCTGGAAAATGCCCAACTCTTCGACGAAGTACAGAACATGAAAAACTATAACGAGGCGATGCTGGAATCGATGTCCAACGCCGTCATCACCGTCGACGAAGAGGGCAAGATCGTAACCTGTAACGCCGCGGGTCTGCGCATCACCAGGGCCGCCTCCGGGGAGATCCTGCGGAAACCGGTCGCTGAGTTTTTCACGGGAAAAAATGGCTGGATCATCGAGCGCCAGAAGCAGGTCGGGCAAACGGGCGAATCGGATGTGGTCATGGATGCGGAGATGGAGTTCGGCGGCGAGAAGGTATCGGTCAACGCCGCCACTCTCCCGCTGATCAGCGTCAAACAGAAAAAGCTGGGCACCATGATCGTGCTGGAGGACATCAGCGAGGAGAAGAGAGTCAAGAGCACCATGGCGCGCTATATGGACCCGGCCATCGCCGATCAACTGATGGCGAGCGGGCGGGATGTGCTCGGCGGCGCCAGCAGCATGGTCACTATCCTTTTCTCCGACGTGCGCAGCTTCACGACTCTTACCGAGCAACTCGGCGCTCAAGGCACAGTCTCGCTGCTTAACGAATATTTCACCTTGATGGTCGACTGCGTCCAACGCGAGGGCGGGATGCTGGATAAGTTCATCGGCGATGCGATCATGGCGGCCTTCGGCATCCCGGTCGCGCGTGGAGACGATGAGGATCGGGCAGTGCGAGCGGCCGTCGCGATGATACGCGAGCTGACCCTCTTTAACCGCGCCCGGGCTACCCGCGGCCAAAAACCGGTGGAGATCGGTATCGGCATCAATACCGACGAGGTGGTTTCGGGGAACATCGGCTCTCCCAAGCGGATGAACTACACGATCATCGGGGACGGGGTGAATCTGGCGTCGCGGCTTGAGGCCGCCAATAAACAGTATCGCACGCGAATCCTGGTCAGCGAGTTCACCTACAAAAAACTAAGAGGCACCTACCGGAGCCGGGAGGTCGATAGCGTAGTGGTTCAGGGAAAAACAGAACCGGCGGTGGTTTACGAGATCCTCGATTATCACACGGAGGAGAGCTTTCCGAACCTGATGGAGGCGCTCAACCAGTTCAAGCACGGTCTCGCGGAATACCGCAAGCAGGCTTGGGATCAGGCCGCGGGCGCGTTCCGCGAGGCGCTTCGCCTCAACCCGGCGGACAAAGTTGCGGAGATGTATATCGAGCGCTGCGAATATTTTAAGGCGCACCCTCCGGGAGATAATTGGGATGGGGTGTGGGTGATGAAGAGCAAGTAAGGCGAGAAGGGACGCCTATTTATTCAATAACTTTAGGTACGGGACACTAATGGACGATTGGTGTGATGACGAATCGGAAGCGGGAACCGGGCTCGCTGTAGCGCGCAAAGCTCTCGCGGATCTCCCGGGTCGTGTAACGCTGGTACGCCGCCGGCGCTTCGATAATGTCCTCTACGCCGAGCCCCCGGTAGTCGAGAGTCGAGAGTCGACTCACCCAAAAGTCCGGCTCCTTCATGGTCTGGTCGAGCAGGTTCGCGATCTGTTTCTTGGCGACAGTCAACTCATTTTCGGTAGGGCCCTTGTCGGCGAAGGCCGCGAGCATCTCGTCGAGAGCCGCGGCGAGTGTCTCCGCTTTGGCCGGATCAGTCGGCGCGCGGGAAACGAAAAGCCCGAAGCCGGGGTACTCGCTTGCCGGCTGCGATGACGCGCCGATGCCGTACACGAGTTGCTTTTCCTCGCGGATGACGCGGTTCATCCTGGTGCTCAGGATTCGCGCGGCCAACGTGAGGAGCCGCACATCGCGAACATTCTGGACGTCAGTCCCGAAAAACCCGTCCATCACAATCGCCTGAGGTGTCTTGGTGCTGATCTTGCGCTCGACTTTGATCGGCCCGACCGGGCGCGCGATGGCTCGCAGATTTCCCAGTGTCTTGTCGCTGATGCGGTCCCGAACGGGAAGCGATCCGAGGTATTTCTCGACCAGAGCCAGGGCTGCGGGGCGGGGTATGTCACCCACCACTACGACCTCAATCGGCGACTCGGTGATGAGCTTTCTGAGCCACGCCTGGGCGGCGCCAAGTCTGATATTCTGAACCTGCTCGGCTTCCAGCGGTTTGACCCGAGGCTCGTCGTGAGGGTAGAACGCCGCCGCGAGAGCCTCGGCCAGCAGCCCCGACGGCTGCAATTTTCGCGCGGCGATTGACTGTGCTTCTGATTCCTTCCACTGTTCGAGGGCTGCCGGCTCGATCATCGGATCGGTCAACAGGAGGTGCGCCAGCTGGAGTCCGATCTCCAGATCGGCCGGGCTGCCGGAAACGGTTAGGGTCATTGTGTCTTTACCGCTCCCGCCGCTCACCTGCACCTTTTTCCCGATCATCAGGTCGCGGATCTGAACGCTGGAGAGCCTGCCGGTGGCGGGACGGCTCCAGGCCAGCGCCGCCGCCTCGGTAATTCCACGGTTGGCGGCTGTCTCCTGAATCTGCCCGCCCGCGAGCGTCATCACGATCGTCGCTTCATTCTTCCGCTGGTCCATGAAGCGATAGTGGACCCGCATGCTATTGTCCAGCCACGCCGACAGGACGCCGCTGGCCTTGTGCTCGGCAAGTTCAACGATCTTCCCGACCTTTGGGAGTTTCTCAAGCAGCGACGCGACGCGCGCGACCTCTGTCTGCCTCTCCGGCTTGACATTCAGCGCCTGGCGCCCGAGGCTGATCAGCTCTGTTTCGTCGGGAAGATCACCGCCCGAAGGGAGCTTCGCGATAAAGGTGACGTTGGTCGCGGCGAAATTGGCCGCGAAGGTCCGGGAGATCTCTTGAGCCGTGATGCCCGGCAGCAGGCGTCTGAGGAGATCGAGACGCTGCGCCGCGGAAAGTGCCAGCTCGCGCCGAGCCACGGTACCATTGATCTGACTGAGGATCGCGCGAGCGGGGAGCGTGGCTTCACGCTGGACAGCCTCTTCCGCCTCGGCAATCAGGAGGGTCCGAGCGTCCCGCGCTTCGCGCTCGCTGAAGCCGTGCAGGCGCGCTCGCTGGAGGTTGACTCCGAGTTCCGCCAGCATCCGCTTCCACTCGCCCGGCCTGCCTGATGCCTCGGCCTCGATGATGCGAATCGCCCTTCCTTGCTGGCGTATAGAGGCGCCTGCGTTGAGGAACGAGACTTTCCCCGCCGCAAGCTCGGCGCCCATGCGCCGGTTGAATACCCAGGTGCCAATAGACTCAATGAGGTTGTCCCGGTACTGCTCGACCGTTGTCGTTGGAGCGCGTGCGGGCTCGACCCGCAAGATCGACAATTCTGCTCGCGTGAGTTCCGGGTCTGTGGCCACGATCGCCCGTGTCGTTGTTTGAGGTTTCACACCCACGTCTCGGTCGGCCGGTCGCGGGACCTTGGGGCCGGCAGCGAAGTGACGATGGATCAATCCGGTAATCAGGTCAGGGTCCAAGTCGCCCACAGCGATCAACGTCATGTTGCTTGGGACATACCAGTGCGAGTAGTACTCCCGGAAGTCCTTTGGGGCGGCGGCCTTGATGCCCTCCTCGGTTCCGATCGGGAGCCGCCGTCCGAGCGTTGACTCGGGCGCAAGCCGTTCGTAGATGTACTCCTGTGCGCGCTGTTGGGCGCCCGCGCGCGCGCGCTTTTCTTCCAGGATAATCTGCCGCTCGCTCTGGATCTCGTCAGGAATGAGGCTCAGACGCATGGCCACGTCGGAGAGGTAGAGCAGGCCTTTGTCGATGGTCTCGGGCTTGGTATCGGGCAGGGCGAGCTGATACGTGGTCTGCTCGAAACCCGTGAAGGCATTCTGGTCGCGGCCGAAGGCCATTCCAAGCGATTGGAAGAAGGGGATCAGGGAGCCGGGCGGGAAGTTGGCCGAGCCGTTGAAGGCCATGTGCTCGAGGTAATGGGCGAGGCCACGGGTCGCGTCGGTCTCGTTGAACGAGCCCGACGCAACATGTAGCCAAATGCTGACTCGACCCGGTGGGTTGCCGTGCTTGCGAATGAGGTAGGTGAGGCCATTGTCGAGCGCGCCCCTGACGAGCGCGGGGTTTGTTGGCAAGGGCTCGTCGGCAGCCCGCACGGCGCCTGCGCCCGCCAGAAACAGCGTCAGCGCGACCAGCCCCGACAACACTCGGACGTTTCGCATATCGTTCCTCGAAAAGCTCAGTGGCTTTTTACTCCAAGCCGGACGAAATGTCTATCCCTGCCTCGCAGACAGCCCCGAGTTGACATGACAGTGCCTTATCGCTCGGTTGACATAACACGTCATTATCGGATACTGTCGCGCCTGAAACGGGGGTACGGGGCCAGTTCGCTTTCTCTGATAGCCGGTAGAAACTCTCGAAAGCGGGCCGGCACGGGCGCTCGGCGCGCAAATTGGAGTTCTCGGCGGCTGGCCCTAAAAAGCGAATTCCTATCATTAATTTCCGAGATTGTTTAGATAGCAAGGCTAGGCCCCGATGCCTTTAGCGGCGTTGCCGATTGTAAGGGCAGTGGCAATATTTCACCACTAGGCTGCCCCTGGAAAGGTCGCTTTGATTCTGTCAGCGAGCTTCTTTCTTAGCTCTTCGGAATTATTCCAGGCAATGTGATTGTATTGACGAGTATCAAAACTATCCTTTAGCTTCTCGAACTCGTCATTTCTGCAACTCCAAATTACCGGGCGGCCAAGGCCAAGCGCGAATCCCGCTTCGAAAAACACCGCAGGCCGCTGACCGGTGAAGTCTGCAACCATGAATTGGCACATGCGAATTTCTGCGATGATTCGGTCGCAAATCTTTTCATTGTGTTCCACACGGTCAACCCTTACCGGTTCCATCTGGCAGTCACTTTTAACAGCCAGAAATATTCCGCTGTCGTAGGCGTCGTTCAGGGATTTGTGAAACGACATCGCGACAAAACACTTTCCTGGTGTACCCTGGCCAGTTCCTAATTTCTCAAATCGCTCCCAAGCCTTCGGATTGAGCTGGACTAAGGGTTCATATTTTTTGTTTATGTAATCTTCCTTCAAAAGAAATTCTAGAAGATAATCTAATTCGACTTGCGAGCCAGCATCTACGAGCGGCCAATCAACTTTCGAATCAACTGGGATACGCGCCCCAGGTATAAAACGAGACCGAGCTGCTAGTATATCCAAAAGCTTTGCAGTTTTTTTGGAAAACGGCGTGTTTTTGTGCGCCGTAGCGAATTCGCGCCACGTGTGACTAGCTACGTTGAACACTTCCCCCCGTTCATTTGCTTGACGTATGTGGCATATAAGATAGGGAAGCAATTCTGTATCGCCAGGTTTGGACGTTAATCCTGCTAGCGCATTAGGCGTAATTTCGAATCTGCCACAGATAACGCACTCAACATCTTTGCCCTCTCTGCCTAGGGAAAGTTGCCGGATGATAGCATCCCAACCACAGAACGGACACGCTTCAGTTATTCGATCCGCCATAGTTCGCTCCCTGATTGCCTCGCAATTTAAATGACAGTTACACCTGTTACACCGCGCATTGCAATCCCTGCAAAAACTGCGCGGTTATTACTTTTGACCTGTCATATAGCCAGTTGATTTAAAAGCCTCTTACCCCAGTTGGGTGGATTTCCGGGGATTTCCGGGGACAGTATACTTCATTTCAATTTCTCAGTGGATGACCCTAAAAAATAAATTCTATCATTTCATGATTCCCGCTGAAAACGGGCGGCAAGCGCCTTCACCACAAAGGCGCACGGCCGATTCCGGATCGCGGCGACAATCAGCCGGTTCTTGAAGCCGGGAATACAGATCACGCGGCCTCTCTCAATGGCAGCGAGCGATTCCGCGACGACATCTTCCGCTTTCATCCAGAGGAATTCCGGAATCCTCGTTTTATAGTCCCCATATCCCGGATGGTCATGAAACTCGGTGTGGGTCAGGCCCGGACAGAGGGCCTGGACTCGGACTCCGGCACCCTTGAGCTCGTCTTGCAGCGCTTCTGAAAAGACATTCAGGTAGGCCTTGGTGGCCGAGTAGGTCGCGTTCCTTACGCTTCCCATGAAGGCCGCGATAGAGGAGACGTTGATGATCGACCCGCGCCTTCTGGCAATCATCCCGGGCAGCGCCGCCCGGCACAGACGCACGGTAGCGAGAACATGGACTTGAATCATTGCTGCGTTTCTTTCAGGCGGGACATCGACAAACTTTCCCGGCGCACCGAACCCGGCATTGTTGATCAAGACTTCCAGATCTCCGCTCTCGCCGATCTTCTTCTCGACCCGTTCGACGTCGGCAGGATCAGAAAGATCGGCGGGGTAAACTTGGGCGTTAACATGAAACTCTTGTTGCAATTCGTCGGCGAGGCCCTTTAGCAGTTCCTGGCGCCTTGCCACAAGGACAAGGTCATGGCCTTGAGCAGCTAGAGCGCGGGCAAAGGCCGCGCCAATCCCGCTCGAAGCCCCGGTGATTAAAGCTGCGCCTGTTGGTGAACCCACCAAGTCGAAACACCGCCTATCTTGGAAAGGATTTTTCTCTTGTTATGTCCTGCGGGCGAACTTGTTTAGAAAATCATCTTGCGAGCGGCCGAAGTCCGGGCGCCTGCCAAATACGTGGACCAGTTTGCCGCCGAGCTTTGGCACGGTAATGCGAAAAGGACCACCCCATTCCCGCTTCGGCAAGATATTCCGGTAATTTTTTGGCAACTCACCTTCGAAAACTTTCCAGCAACCGTCGGACTTGAAGTGGTCGTACGCGGCGTCCGGATGTTTTGCCACGAACCGCCAGAAATCCAACCGTCCCGGCCTGAGGATGAAGAACCAATATGTGGCCGCCGCAACAACGACTGCTATTGCGAATTCGATCATCGTCGGTCTCGCCCTTTACTTCGGCCGGCAGGCAACCGGCCACACAACACGCGTACCCTGTGGCCAGATCTGACCATCGGTGGTCGCGTACGGGATTGTAACCGCTGATTCCTGGGGCTTGGCGCCGGCTTCGTGGTAGATCACAAGGGGATCGATTAGATTCGCCCCTCCCGTTGACCCGCGGGAGCCTACTATCAGATCATCCTTTGGGCTTTTACGCGTCGTGAGATGCAGATGGGGATAGCCAAAGGCGCCGTAGTGCCCTCCTGTGGTGCCGGTTTTCCCTGAACGTGCGACCGCCTCCCCTATGGCAACCCGCGCGCCTATCGGCAGTTCCGGAAGGGATTGGAGGTGCTGGTATTTCGAATAGACCCAGTAAGGTAAGCCGGTATCGTCCGGTGAATGGCGCAGCCACAGATAGTTCCCTTCCAACTGTCCCCCTTCGTCCTTGGTTGCCACCGTGCCTGCTGCCAGGGCCAGAAGAGGCGTTCCTTCGGCCAGCGAGATGTCAATACCGCCGTGGTAGCCGCCGAATTCCCAACTCGGCCGTTGGCTGCCGTCATAACGAGTTTCCGACCCGAATGGCGAGGCAATCTCCGGACAACGGACTTTGTCTGGGAGAACAGGCTGCAAACCGTCTGGCCTGATCATCTCATCCCCGCGAGCCGGCTCCATCGTTTGCTCCTGTGGCATGTCCGGTTGCCTCCGGCGATCCTGAGATGCGCCTTGCGATCTCCCCGGCAGCACCAAAGTCACCAGCCAAACAATTAGTATGAGCGGGATTATCCGTCTTGTCATGGCCCTAGAGTAAAGACAGCAGGGATTCTCTTGCTTTCCCATGCAGTTGTCAAGGTGGCTCGGCCCCGGGCATTTGACCCAATGGAGAGATTGGACTTGTTCCCAAATTGGGAACAGTGTAAATTATTCTTTTTAAGGTGTTCTGCAAGTGAGAGCGGGATACACCCGCCATTTCAACGTTATTGGATGGCGATGGATTCCGTTTGGAATTTCAACCAAACTTTTTCACGCCAGCTTTCTTTGCGGCCTTCTGCAAATCTTCGTCGAGCGTGGCCAGCGGTATGCCTAGTCTTAAGGCCAGTTCGAGGTAGGAGGCATCGTAAGCGGATAGCTTGTATCGCCGCGCCAGTTGAAGGGTATCAGACAGCGCGTGTGCGAATGTGGCCGCGTCCACTTCAATATCCACACCTTCCAGCATCTCAAGAAATGCCCCGCTCCGCGCTTCTGTCACCAAGGCTTTTGCTTCCGCCCTGGCAATGACGTTTGCCACCTCCAGCCCCCATGTCACGGGCACGAGGGCGCTGTCTTGTTTCATAGCATCAAGCACCTTGCCCGCATAGGCAAGTTGTTGCGGTTTGCCGTCACCAAAGAACCAACGCATGGTCACCGAGTTATCGAGGACGAAGCTCACGCGCGTCCCTCCTCGATAAGTTTTTTGATGTTTACACCACGCACCGGATCGGCCAGCATGAACGCCTTAAGCTTTTCTGCTGCCGCAACTTTGTCCTTCGCCCTCACGCCCAGGCTAGGCACCAAATCTGCAATGGCTTCGCCGCGATTGGTGATGGTAAAGCTTTTGCCGGTTTTCACCTGCCGCAACAACTCAGGGAGCTTTGTTTTCGCTTCATACGAACCAATTTCGATCTTCATGACTTTCTCCTGCAATGCGAACTTAATATAGACCAGTATATAGACCAGTCTACCTAAAATCAATGATTCAGACTGAGTAAAGGTAAAGGGGGCACAAAAGGACAAAAGGGAAGACAAAAGGGGTCAAGTCTGCCGTTGACCTTTTAGCAGCTTCTTAATCTCCTTTGCTTGCCGCGCTAACCTCTTCTCCTTTTCCACCCTGGCTTTCATACTCAAACAGGCTGAGCTTACCGAGGAGTACTTCTCTAAACTGCGTATTTCGCACCATTCCGGCCACCCTCCTGAGGGGAAGGACAAAAGGGGTCAAGTCTGCCGTTGACCTTTTAGCAACTTCTTAATCTCCTTTGCTTGCCGCGCTAACCTCTTCTCCTTTTCCACCCTGGCTTTCATACTCAAACAGGCTGAGCTTACCGAGGAGTACTTCTCTAAACCAAACACCACCCCAATCTCCCTAAGCCTGTGCCCCCCTAGTTCCCGACATAGATACATGGCCATCGCCCTCGCCTCATTCCCATGCCCCCGCCGCTTCTTCCTAAACTCCTCCTCTTTCTTCCCATAAACCCTGGCCGTGGCCGATACAATCTGACCAATCCCAGGCCGTAAGAGTCGTCGCGCCTCACTAATCTCTTCGTCCCTCTTTACCCTCTCTTCTATCTCCCACTTAACTCGTTCAACAAAATCTTTGCTTCCTAAGATGGGCCTTAAATATTTCCCATGGTAAAATTCCCTCAACTCCTCCTCCACCTCATCCTCCATGAATTCCCGATAGGCCTCAACCCCTTGGCGACCTTTTCCAAACCGCGAGAGCAAACAATCCGTGTTCAGCCACTCTGGACACCTCTTCTTGTCTAAATACCACCGGTGGCTGCTCCACCGATACCGGCTTATGTCCACACCCACTCGGGCTTCAGCCGGGTTACGGTGAATGTAGCGAGCCACAGCCATAAAGTACTCTTCCGGCTCTATGAGAATTGCTCGATAGCGGCCACGAAACAATGACCCGTCTCTGCGGTGCGCCCGGTTAAATCTCTGCGTGTAGATCCCATCGAGATGTCGCATCGCTCTAGAAAGGGCTGCGTCGGTTGTCTCAACCAAGAGGTGATAGTGATTGTCCATGAGACAGTACGCATAGACCCGCACTCCCCACATCTGGCAGGTCTGGCCAAGCAGATCCAAAAAACGTTGCCGATCTTGATCGTTAAGAAAGATCTTCTGCCTGGCGGTGCCCCGATTCATGACATGGTAGTAGGCACCCGGATACTCAATCCGCAGGGGACGGGACATACGGGAGATAATACCTTGCCAAATCCCTAAAGGTCAACAGCAGACTTGACCCCTTATTAAAAAACGTTGCCGATCTTGATCGTTAAGAAAGATCTTCTGCCTGGCGGTGCCCCGATTCATGACATGGTAGTAGGCGCCCGGGTACTCAATCCGCAGGGGACGGGACATGCGGGAGATAATACCTTGCCAAATCCCTAAAGGTCAACAGCAGACTTGACCCCTTATTCCAAAAGTATAAGGAGAGCTGAAAAGGTTCCTGACACCTTTTCTCGGCGACTTTCCCTGACATGAGTGACCCTCTCACTCCTCAAGATGTCGCCTTTTTTTCTCTAGGGGATCCTTATCCTGCAGCTACCAAGCACAATAACAGGGTGCGCTTCGAGGATGACAACCTTCCTGTACTCCTTCCGAACCGTGCCCCGAGCAATAATCTCACGGCCAACCGAGAGCGCAGGGAAACTACCATATGGCGTCCTTTGAAGCCGTTGCACTTCCTCCACCGATGCCAAGCATTCGTAATAATCAAAGAACAAGACGCGCTCACGTGACAATACTGCCAGTTCCACATAGCCAATTTCGGGCCTAATTGCCTGTACTATCCCGCGCACCTCTATAGTTCTCCCTACATTGCTGCTAAGTTTGAAAATAATCCAGAGGCCTGCTGCTGCCATAACCAACAATAAGAGACCCAGCAAACTTTTACGATTAAGCATTGACAACCCTACCCCTTAAGGAAGCGTTGGTCGCACTTCATTAGAGAGGTCTATGGAACAGACCCGGTTGCCTGTCCTATGTGCCACGGTAGAGAAAAGGGGACATTAACACTTAGGTCTATGGGAAGAATCCCACGCACCTCCGGACAAAACAAAAAAAGAGATCACGTTTGATCCTTCCTATAGCCAGCTAATTTAAGAGTCTCTTACCCCAATCGAGGGGCGGATGTCCAGCCCTATCTTCGGGCCGGGCTCCGGTTGACGTAACTGGACGTTATCGGATACTGTCTAAAATGGCGCTGCGAACATAGGGCGCTTTTTCTGATGAGTGCCAGAGTCTCTCAAAGGTGGGCTGGCACTCGGTTGGCGGGGCGAATTTGAGTTCTCGGTGGCTAACCCTCAAAAGGAGCTTCTTATCACTTCACTTTCACTTTGAATTTGACTGTCTTGAGGAGGTCTTCTAGCAGCGGGTCAACAGAACGATAAGGCCTTCCGATTCCACTTATACTTATGCTGAGGAATCCCTTCGCAGTTGGAAAAGCCACCCACTGTTGTTCTTGCGGATAGGTAGTCCCAACAATGGTGTAGCTGAACATTTTTGTTTTTACCCCGTCCACGGTTAGTTCCTTTTCGGAATTTTTTTCCACCTGGATAGAGCCCCTTCCTCCTCGAGCTCGGTATTCTCGCTCATAGCTAGCTACTAGATTGCTCAATACTTTCTTATCCGCCTCTTCTTGGGATCTTTCTTCGAGTAGTCGGACTCTCCCCAATAGATCACCATTGACACTAGTCACCAAGATGAAGTTGGGTCCAAAACCACCCCCCGCGAACGGGTAACTTTCACCCAGCGGATTTTGCCCCATACCAAATTCTTGGGCCCAAATCCGGTAGCGCTCCCTCGGCACGGAGAAAGATATTCCATACTTTGGACTCCAGTAGGTGATGTCTTTTTCTGCGTGGGTTACCTTTACATCGCCTTCCGGAGTAACTTGTTCAAATCCTTGCGCTAGTCCGAGGTGAATGAATATAAAAAAGAAGCACAAACTAGCAATTTTTCTTATCGCTAGCCCTCCTTTCCATAGGTTGCCAGGAAGATGGGTTGAGCAGCCTCCTAGGATTACCAGACACGGGGTACAAAGAAACCTTTTTATAAGAACCATAAGAACCTCCTTTGCTAGATTTGACTGGATTAAACATTTAGGCCTTTGGGAAGAATCCCACGCGCCTCCGGACAAAACAAAAAAAGAGATCACGTTTGATCCTTCCTATAGCCAGCTAATTTAAGAGTCTCTTACCCCAATCGAGGGGCGGATGTCCAGCCCTATTCCCGGGCCGGGCTCCAGTTGACATAACTGGACGTTATCGGATACTGTCCGGCCCAAAAGGCGGGTACCGGGCCAGTCTGGTTTCTCTGATGGCTGTTAGAGGCGCTCGAACGCGGGCTGGCACTGGGTTGGCGGGGCCAATTTGAGTTCTCGGTGGCTAACCCTCAAAAGGAACTTCCTATCACTTTGAGATAGACTCATGTCGATGACGAGGAGAGGTCAACGCAGGAAGCGCCGGAACTTTTGGAAGCAAACGAAGCACTCTTATTTCCCATCCCTTGAGGCAGGATTCGCCAGAGAGTTCGAGCAATGGCTCGGAAAGGTTCAAATCAGATCGGAAGGACCAGCCCTCAAGTCTACAGAAAAGGATCTTTCGACCTTCTTCCCGCGAGACATTGTCTGGAACTCCGCGGCGACCGAAGATCTGGCACGCCGCCTACGCCGGATCGTTCAGGAGGCTCTTTTCTCACCATCCCTCGTCAACTATTACACGCCAGCCAGACATGTAGCAATTCTCGGAGCCGGAGCGTCCTTCGATGCGCTCGGAGGCCTTGGAACCGAGAAGTTGGCCGACGAAGTTTGTAAGCGGTTGACGCCAGAAACTCTCGACTCACTGAAACGAGATCAGGGCTTGCTTTGGGCACTCAATAGCAAGGACCTCGAAGTACTTCTGAGTGCCCTGCGGGCTCGCGCCTGGTCTTTCTGGGCGTGCAGGCAGGAGGAAGCACCTCTCGAAGAGATGTGGATCCTAGAGATTCTAAGAGCCTACAGGGCGGTCCTCATGTCGGCCCAAGTGAGATACTACAAGGGGCGTGACCTAGACACCGAGAGCTTTTTGAAGCACCTCGACAGGACCGGGAACGGCAGATGGGCCATTATCTCGTTCAATCAAGACACGGTCGTCGAGGTCACGGCGGAACGCCTTTTCAAGTGGGATCGAACTATCGGCTATGGGATGCGAATTGCGCCGAAGAAGGTCGGGAAACTTAAGGGCGAAGCGATCGACCCTCCCCCGCCTCGCAGAATAATCAAGCCGCATGGATCTGTGGCCTGGGTCAGGCCTGAGAGCGGAAGCCCCGTACGTAAAGGTTCACCATTTCACGTCGGCTGGAGCGCTCAACTCGATAATGCAGCCTTCCTTCGCTCGCGCGACAGCAAGAAGCGACGGTCAATCATGGCGAAGATTGCGAGGCAGAATCGGAGGCATATACCGATCATCATGGCCCCGTCCTTTCTCAAGGACTACGAAGACGTCTGGATCTGGAACTCAATGGCGAAAGCCACCTACGAGCTTCTGAACGCCAAGCACATCACGGTCATTGGATTCCGCCTAAGGCCCGACGATACGGTCGTCTCTCATCTGATCGGAACTGCTCTCCTTTGCAATCAGATGAAGGGAAATAGGACCATCGAAATAGTGGGTACGAGCTCTGAAAGTAACCAACCGGGTGCAATGGGGCTTACTTGGGCGCCCATTTTGGCAGCCCTGGCTTCAAGAGGTTGGATCGTTAAGAGGACTCAGCGGACGTTTCACGATTACGTCGACCGGCTGAAGAGTACTCGGTGAGGTGACCCCTCGATCGGTTTCAAAGGAATTAAAACAGCGCTGCTCCTACTTCATCAGAAAAATCTATGAGACCGATCCGCTTACCTGTCCCAAGTGCCAGGGGGAGATGCGGATCATCAGTTTCATCGACCAGCTGGATGTTATTAAAAAGATCCTTCAACACTTAGGTCTCTGGGAAGATTCTCACGCGCCGTCACAGAAGAGCCGAAAAGCAAGAGAGATCACCTTTGACCCTTCCTATTCCCAATTAACTAAGACCTCTTTTAACAGCCTTGCTGAACCAATATCGCTGCATTGACTTTAAAAATTCGGTCTGAATTGGAAATCCCGATGCTGACCCGATTACGGAGTCTATGCCGCATTTCGGGCATAAGGCAGTAGTTCCTTCATCTGTCCAATCAACGATCTTGCTGGGGTTAAATATTGCCAAACAGTAAAAACAACCAGATAAGTCGCTTTTCATGAGACTATGTCGGTGACGCGAGGAGTATTTGTGCGCCTCTATATGGTCGGGTTTCGTTTTCATGGACTTTCGCCAGCATCCACTACGGAATCAATAACACCTTGCCCGTGGTCTTTCGGCCTTCTAACTGCCGCTGTGCCTCTGCTGCTTCCGAAAGAGGAAAGCTCCTGTCGATCCGGAGCTTTAATTCCCCGTTAGCGATCCATTTGAAGAGGTCACCAGACCGCTGCAGCATCTCTTCCCGGTTGCTCGCATAGTGGATTAGAGTAGGCCGCGTTACAAAGAGAGAGCCCTTCGCGGCGAGCCTTCCCAGATCGAACAGCGGCACCGGACCGCTGGAATTTCCGAAGAGGACGAGGTAGCCCCGTGGCCTCAGGCAGTCCAGGCTCTTTTCAAACGTGTCCTTGCCTACAGAATCATAGACTACATGCACGCCCGCGCCGTTCGTCAGCCTTTTTACCTCGGTAAGAAAATCGGTTTGCGTGTAGAGGATGACCTCGTCGGCGCCGGCCTCTCTCGCGAGCTGGGCCTTTTCCTCGGTTGAGACGGTGCCAAAAACCGTGGCGCCCGTGCGCTTGGCGATTTGGATCAGCAGCAGCCCCACGCCGCCGGCCGCCGCATGGACAAGCGCGGCTTCTCCTTCTTTGAGAGGATAGGTGCTGCGGGTCAGGTAATGAGCAGTCTTTCCTTGAAGCATCACTGCTGCAGCTGACCGGCTGTCGACACTGCGCGGCAAAGGAACCAGCTTCCAGGCAGGCACAACCGCATATTCCGCGTAGGAGCCCAGGTGCATAGAGTAAGCGACACGGTCACCCTTCTTGACCTCAACGACGTTGGCTCCGACCGCGTCGACAATGCCCGCGCCCTCCATCCCCAGCGTGAAGGGAACTTTGAGCGGATATAGGCCGGTGCGCTGATAGATATCGATGTAGTTTAAACCTATAGCTTCGATTTTGACCCGCGCTTCTCCCGCACCCGGCTCAGGAACGGGAATATCCTCGTAGCGGAGAACCTCCGGATCGCCGTTTTGATGTACGCGAACAGCTTTCATAAATGCTCCTCCATTGACATTTTCGATTAGCTGAACGGACGAGAAATATCAATGGGCCTCGGGACTCGTCTCGCTCCGCCACATCCCGCAGTGACCCTTCCGAATAGAGGCTCCTCGGGGACGACTCTTCCGAGCGCAGCCGATGGGCCTGTGCTTAATCCGAACCTGCCTACTCCTACGTCTGCGCTCTTCAGCCTCGCCCCCTCGGAGCCACCACCGCCCTCTTTATCCCAGGGGCCTCGCTGTCCCTGGAGCGGAAGATTGACTCCGAGTCGTTGGAACTCTCTGTGAAGCCGAGGATAAGCAGCATCGACTGTCTGAGCCCGTATTTGTCTTATGGGCGAGTTTTGATGCTGCCCGAGGCGAGCAGCTAAGAGTTCCCGACGAGGAGGCACTGGAGCGAAGGGATGGTGAGGCCCCATTCTCCCATTGCCTTCGGCGCGAGAGGCAGGCCCCGGAACGGAGCTTCTCACCGAGCGTTCCACGGAATGACCACGACCTCGGTGGGTTGGGGAAGCTCCTTCTTGGAGATTTTGAGCACTCGCCCGTTAATGGTCCTGACGCGCGGGTTGTCGCGCGTGTATTCCTCCACCGCTCCAGGCCACCAGTAGTGATCGGGAATCGCTATCCTCGGGTTCACTTGTTTGGTGACCTCCCTCGCCTCACTGGCCGTGATCGTGTAAAAGCCTCCGGCCAGCGGAACCAGAAGGATATCGATCTTGCCCAGTATCTTTAGCTGATCCGGCGTGAGGAGGTGGCCGAGGTCTCCCAGGTGCGCGATGCAAATATCGTCGACGCGAAAAACAAAGATGGCGTTTTTTCCCCTTTGTAGCCCCTGGCTTTTATCGTGGTAGGCCGGGACCGTATAGACCGAAACATCCTTAATGCTCATGTGGACGGAGCGCCAATTCTCACCGCCGGGGGTGAGTCCTTCAAGGATCACGGGATTGCCTTTGGCCATCCAGAGATTACTGTGAGGCCCGTGTTGGTGGCTGGTGGTGACGATATGTTGGGGAAGAGCCGGCCAGGGAAGATCATTCCGGCCATGCGGGTCCGTCAGGATACGGGTTCCCTTGGCGGAAGTGATCTGAAAGGTGGAATGGCCGAACCATTCGATGAGGATCTCCCCGGGGACGTTTGCCGCTACTCGATAGACACGTGCTCCAACCACCTCCATCTCGTGACAGAAGCTCAAGGCTAGGTTGGGCAAGAGCAGAAGTCCCACAGCGCTTAGCCAGATCAGCCTTTTGCCTTTTGACTTTTTACTTTTCAAACCAGCCCCCATTTCCGCCGCATCCACCATTCGCTACCCAGGAGCGAGAGGAGCAAAGTGAAAATCCACAGGGAGTTCCACAGAGGTATCTGCCGCCGCTCCACAACCTGGGAGGGGGCGAAGCGTTCCAACTTTGCCGTCACGCGCTCCAGACTCTTCTCGTTCCACTCCGAAATCGGGATAAATTCTCCATGACTGGCATCGGCGATCCTCTGCAAAAAATCCGGCCGGGCTCTTCCGTCTTCGAGTTCGCCGAAGGGAAAGGCCGCCGTAAAATTCTTTCTGTCTCTTCCCAGGAGTTTGTCTGCCAGATGAGCCTCTGCCTCCAGTCGGTAGGGTCCTTCCCTGGTCGGAGTAAATTCAGCGCTGTATTCACCTTCCTCTGTTTCCGGAGCGTCCCCGATGGGGATTTGTTCTCCCTCAGGGCCGATTACTCGCAGTCGAACCGTGGCATGGCTGGCCGGGGTGAAATCGTCCTTTACCACCCGCACCTTAAAATCCATCTTCTCTCCCGGCGTTTTGGAACCGGTGATGGACGTTATCTGCACCTGCTCGAATGAAGGTTCCTGGGCAAGCCAGCGCACTGCCTGGCGGATCAGTTTCAGGTGATTTTGCGGGCTTTCTTTTTCGCCGACCGCTACGAAGTTCCAGCGCCAGAAATCGTCGCTCAGGAGGGCCAGGGTGCGCCCTTTGCCGAATTTCCCGACGGTCAATAACGGGGGACCTCCGCTGGCGCCGTCCGGTGCGGCCTGAAGCAACGCCTCCCCTTTGGTCCGAAGGACACGATTGAGGCTGGTCAGAGGAGGTATCTTCTTCCATGCCTCCTCGTTGGCTCGAAGATCGGGAACCAGACGAGTAATGGGGTGCGTTTTGCCCGACGCTGTCAGCACGCCGCGCAGGGCGCTTCCCGTTGAGAAATTTCCCTTGCCGTCCAGCTCCACCGGCAGGACCTCGCGCAATGGAGTCTCCGCGTATCCACCGCTGTCGAAAGAGCGGATTCCTCCCAGCATGGCGAGCCCTCCCCCTACGCGGACGAAATCCCTGACCTTCTCCAGATAAAGGACGTTGAAGTAGGAGCGATAGGAAAAATCGTCGAAGAAAATCAGGTCGAAGTTTTTAAGCTCCTCTAAAAAAATCTCGTCGATCGGGAAGGGAATCAGGCTGAGCTGGCTGTCGGGGACATCGACGCTATCCGTGGGAGTCCGAAGAAAAACAAAAGAGACCAGATCAATCAAGGGGTCTTGTTTGAGGGCCATGCGCAGAAAGCGGTAATTCCAGGATGGGGAACCGGAGAGAGTGAGGACTCTGATCTTGTCGCGCTGCACTTCGACCTTGAATTCTCTCTGATTGTTTTGGGTGATCAGCTCTCCTGCCTGAGCAGGGATGCTGAGCGTGAAACTGTGGGGCCCGATCTCCTTAGGGGTATAGCTGAGCGTTAATCGCTGCTCGAAGGGGTCTCGGTCGATGGTCAGGTCGCGGCTGGAGATCAGGTTCCGGCCCCGGTTGAAATGGAGCGGCATGGTCTTGCCGGCAAGTCCGTACGCCTGGACGGTAAGGTCGATCTTCAGCTCTCTTCCGCGGAAGGCGAACTCCGGGGCGCTGAGATCGGCGATGCGCAGGTCGGTATAGCCTTGCGTTTCACCCACGCCGACAGCAAAGATCGGCACCGGGAATGAGATAGAATCGTTCATGGATCTATTTTCCCCGTTGGCGATGCCGTCGCTGAAGAGGATGATCCCCGCCTGCGCTCCGCCGTCGCGGCCGGCTTCCTTTAAGGCCTCGATGAGCCGTGTGCCTTTCCCCTGGGCTGCGAGTTGGCGGAGAGAGGCCGGCCCGAGCGCTTCCAGTCGGGTATTAAACTGGTACAAACGGAGGTCGTAGTTCTGCGCCAATTTCTGGATCCAGGGCTCTTTCCCCTCCAGGAGCTTTTCCTTTGCCAGGTCGAGCCGGCTCTGTCCTTGCCTGGCGTCGCGACTCTGATTTGAACTCGCCGGAAAACCCATGCTCTGCGAGCTGTCGAGGATGACCGTAAGAGGCCGCCGCAGCCTGGTGACCCGTTTCTCCACCAGGCCGGGACTCAAAAGAAAAAAGAGCAGCAGGGCATAGACAAAACCTCTTAGAGAAATTAACAGCCAGCTCTGTCGCGAACTGAGACGCTGCCGAAAGGCGAGGAACTGATAGATGAGGAGGGCCAACGCCCCCAGGGCGATCAGCAGGATGAACCACCAGGGAAGAGCGCCGACGAAAAAGAGATCCTTCATGGCGTTACCTGGAAAGCCTCCGCCGGATGAAGGGGACGTGGATCAGGTCCTCTTTGTAGTTCTCCGTCATGGCATAGAGGATGAGGTTGATGCCAAGGTGGAAGGCGTCCCTTCTTTGTTCCTCGCCTCCGGGGGTGCACGGATTGAGCCAGTTCCCCAACCGGTCTCTCTCCCAGGCGCCGCCAAGGTCGTTATGGCAGTAGATGACGGGAGTCGCGCTTCCCACGCTGATCCCTTCTAAGTAAGGGTGGACGATTCTCATCCCGCCGATTCTTCGCAGGAGATAATAGCTGCGCAGCGCCGCGTGACCTGTCGGTAAGCGCCTTAGCTCTTTTTCCGGAAAGAGCCTCTTCAACTCCCGGCTGAGGCTCCTATCGAAGCCGTAGCCGGGTTGTCCCAGGGCATCGTCGGCTAGAAGGAAACCCCCATAGGAGAGAAATCGCCTGAGGATCTCGATCTCTTCCTGAGTGAATGGATCAAAGTCGTATTTTCCCGCCATGTAGAGGAACGGGTAGGAGAAGAGATCGAGGTCCATAAGATTGACCTCGTGGCGGGAAGAAGCGGCCTCTACGCTGGTACGCTGCATAAGCTCTTCCATAAGCGGGATCACTGCCAGCGGATGCGGATTCCAATCTCCCCCGCGGTATTTGATCTGGGCGAAGACAAACGGGGTTAGACGGTCTTTTTCCCCCGGGTGGCTGGCCTCAACTCTCTTGGGCAGAAGTCCGGCTGCCGCCAGCAGGCCATAGGAGAAAAAGCGGAGGAATACTCTTCTGTCCATAGCTTCAAAACCTCTGTGCCAGCCAGCCCTCCGAGGCCAGGGTTGCAATCAGAAGAACCAATAAAGGAAGAGAGAGGTCGCTCCTTTTTCCTCCCTTTTCGAGGGATTCAAGGGGCAGGATTTCCGCGCGGATGGGGTCAAGCTTCGCCTTAAGCTCCCGTTCAGCGATGGTCTCCAGTCTGGATTCCAGAAAGGGGGAGTTTGCCGGATAAATCTGCGCCGTTCCTTGCGCTTCGCCCGGCGCCGGAACGAGCCGATAAATTCCCGCAAGATCGTTTTCCTGGAATGAGGCCGATGCCTTCCCGCCGTTTGGCGCAAAAGTAATCTCTCTCTCTTTCCGATCCGGCTTGATAATTCTCACGCTTTTGCCCACGTATGAAGGCGGGAATGAGAAAACTTTGCCTTCTCCAACCGTAATGCCCGCATCCATCTTCCCTCTCTGACCGCCGGAAAGGTGACTCACCAGAGACTGGATGAGCGGAAGATAGGCGGTTTTCAAGGGCAGGTCGCTCCAGTCGCGATCCGCGGCGGTGGTGAAAAGCAAGACGCGTCCGGGCCCGAGCTTTTTTTCCAGCAGAAGGGGATCGCCGTTAGTCAAGGAGAGGAGAGTGGACCCGGAGATGGTGTCCGTTCGGAAATAGCCCTGAACCCTGGCCGATCTGAGCGATTCCTTAAGAATCTCATCGGCAAAACCCTGCAGCGCGGGATGGGCGGTGTCCGCGCCCACGATCTTTTCTCCCGCAGCCTCTGAAAGATTTCTTTTTTCTCTGATGCGCGCCGGGAGAATGGAGGGGGAGGACTGAAATAGTTTGGTATTGTAATCGTCCGTCTGGATGCGCTCGCCGAGAAAGAGCAGCAGTCCGCCTCCTTTCTGTAGATAATTTCTCAGCCTCGGTAGAAAGGCATCGGGTATTACCGGCACATTGCAAAGGAGCAGGGCCTGGTAGGAGTCCAGAGAGACGGAGCCGAGCCCTTCAGAGATGATTACCGTGGGGAGGAAAAGGGAGGCGCCGCGCTCTCCCGCAGGGTTTAGCGCCCGGGTGAGAAAAAAAGTTTCGCTTTGGACAAGGGAGGTTTGCGGATCGCCGTCCACGATCAGGATTTTGAGCTTTTCCTCCGCCTGAAGGGTAAAATAAGAGGTCGGGTTGCCGGCAAGCCCGTCCTTCTTAAGCATGATATAGCCGTTGTGCTCGCCTGGTTGCGCCAGGTTGAACAGAAAGCTTACCTCCGATTCTCCTCTAGGCGGCAGGGAGAGGAGTTTTTGCTCCCTGGCCTGGTCGTCGATATTTAGCTGCACCGGGAGGTCCTTGATCTCTTTGTCGCTGAAGTTGACAATCCATGCCTGCACCTGAACCGGCATTCCCACCCCGACTCCATGACCCTGCGTCTTCACCTCCTTGATAGTGGCGTTGAGCACATCCCCTTGGTGTCCGATTTTGATGACCTTTAAAGGGATGAGAGGATCGTGTTGCCCCAGAGAGGAAATGCTGAAGCGATCCCAATCCGTCAGCGCCATATCGGTCATCAACCAGATCTCTTTTTGCGCGGCGGGTTCTCTTAAGAGCTCATAGGCCTTGCCGAGGGCTGAGGAAAAATCCGCCGTCCCGGCTGAGATCCGGATGCCATCCAATTCTTTGAGAAGAATTTCTCTCTCGCCTCTAAGGCGGATCTCGCCTCTCTCCGGTCTATTGGTCGGGACCAGGGCTACTCGATCTCCATCCTTAAGCGACGAGATCAGTAGACGCGTCGCCTCCTTTGCCTGCTTGAACCCTTCGCCCGCACGGCTCCATTTCATGCTGAGAGAGTTGTCCACAACGATCACGAGCGAGAGCGACCCGCCTCCGGCAAAGAGCCCGACTCCTGTCTGGAAAATCGGGTGGGCCAATAGCAGGACCAGGAGCAAGACGGCGAAGCTCCTAAGGGCGAGCAGGAGCCAGTGGCGCAGACGGTAGGTGCGCGAGATGCGGCGTTGGGAGAGGAGAATGAAGCGTACTGCCGGAAAGCGTATCCGTTTCACCCGGCGACGATTCAGAAGATGAATCAGGAAGGGGATAGAAATTGCGATCAGCCCGGAGAGGTAGAGCGGGTGGAGGAAAAAGAGGGACATGGGATCATTACCCTCTCCAGCCCAGGTAGCTCACCAGGGCATGGTCCAGAGGGGTCGAGGTGGAGAGGAGCTGGTAGTCCATCGAGTTCTCGCGGCATTCTTTGCGCAGGTGATCGACAAACTCTTCCACGACTTTTCGGTAGATCTTGCGGATGGCTTGAGGATCGGCGGTGACCTTGAGATTGGCCGCTTCCATATCCTCGAAGAGAACGTTGCCGTCGAAGGGGAGATCGAGTTCCGCGGCATCCAACAGGTGAAAGACGATGACATCGTTGCCCTTAAAGCGAAAGAGGCGCAGTCCCTTGAGAATTTCCTCGGGCTCATCGAGCAGGTCCGATACCAGAATCACCAGTCCCCGCCGCTTCATTTTTCCCGCGACCTCAAGGAGAATTTTTCCCAAGTTTGTCTCTCCCGACGGCGCTCGCCTCTCAATGGCGCGCAGGATCTCCATCAGATAGCCCCTTCTTGCCCTGGGCGGGATAAAAGATTCTATCTGGTCCGAAAAGGTCACCAGCCCTGCCGCATCCTGCTGTTTGAGAATGAGATAGGCGAGTGAGGCGGTGAGGATGCAGCCGTACTCGAACTTGGTGATTCCATTGGAGGCGTAGTTCATGGAAGCGCTGGTGTCCAGAATGAGATAGGCCCGGAGGTTGGTCTCGTCCTCGTACTCCTTGATGAAATAGCGGTCGAACTTTCCCAGCGCCTTCCAATCGATGCGGCGGATCTCGTCTCCAGGGGAATATTCCCGGTGCTCTTCGAACTCCACGCTGAAGCCCTTGGATCGGCTGCGGTGGATACCGGACATGATCCCCTCCACCACCCAGCGCGCCCTCAAGTAAAGGCTGGAAAGGCGCGCCAGTACTAAAGGATCAAAGTAGCTCTTTTCACCGTTGGTCATCGTTTATCTTTAGAGAGGTTTCTCAGGTCTTTCTCATAGCGTCTTTGAGGAATGCTCATAGCACTACTCCTTTACGAGAGTCTATCATATTACACCGGTGAGTGAAAAAGAAAGGCTGGAAAAGGAAAGGAATGCTGGGGATTTTTTATAAGCCACTCGCCAGAATACCGGCACTTATTTGGGTTGTTAATATGACCGGCATCAACGAATGCTCGAGCTCAACCATCACTGTTAAGCGATCGGTCTGAAGCGCCGTGCTAGGTACTGACAGGGAATTTGTTCCATGCTTCCCAGATGTTTTTAGAGACATCAGCATATTGCGCCGCTGACCCAGCTATCTCAGCGCCGAACCAGCGGGCGAACTCTTCGTGCACGATCCGCTGGACATCGTCAGGCGACTTTGCCTCGCGGAGTCGTGGCAAGATCGTACTCATTTCCGGATCATATTCGTCGTCGGGAGCCCCGATTACGATAAGTCGAATAGGATCCGCCTCCCGCAGGAGCCGAGACACCTCCGTGTAGAGGGGGCCATACGCTGCCTTCAACGACACCTGTCTTTTCCGACGGCCTTCACTTATCACTGGCGACACTCTCCAGAGCGCTCCTTGCCTAACGCCTTGCGGCTCAGGCGCGCCGTTTTCTTGACGTCGCCTGCAGCCGCCCAGTTAGACGATTCCCTGTGCGCTGCTGCGACGGCGCTACGGTGGTGGTGTGCGGCGCACGAGGCTGTCGATAGACAACAGAGAACTCGCCGCGTCGTTCGCGCTCCTTCAGGTCGGCGTATATGGCGTCTAGATCGAATTTGAATCGCTCCGCATAACGCCGACGGATTCGTCGAACCTCTTCGACAATCGGATCCTTCGCCATCGTCTCACTCCTCCATCAGTTCCTCGGGTGTACACAGTACTGGTGGTTCGTACCCCAGATTTCGGCAGACACTTTCGATTCCGGCCCGCATCTGCGCATTCGCAATGTGAGCGCAATTCCAAGTCAAAAGGTACTCGATTCCATGAACGGTAGCGATCGCGATATGGAGCGCGTCAACGTCGGCTTGACCCGGAACCGGCCCGTGGGCGACCAGCGCACGCGCCAAGTTCACTGCCTCCGGCGTGGGAGCAAGGACTGGCAACCCGCGGAGTACGGCGAGACGTCGCCGGGCCCATAGCGGATCACCACCGGCCGCTTCCTGCAGAACCACCGGAGAAACGTACAACTCGAACTTGTTCCGACGTACTCTCCACCACTCCCGAGTCAGCCGTTGGTGCGCCCGCCGAACGACCTCCCGGGCTGGGCGGGCGGTCAGATAGCTCACAATCGTGGTTTCAATGTACACGGTCGACGCTACTGGCGCGATGCTACCAGAATCGCGCTCAATCGTCTAACAAGGCTGTAGAAAAAGTCCCAACCACTAAAAAAGTGTACAAATTGGGGGTACCTAAAGGGTACCTCGATCCGAGATCGTCGCTTAAACGCTAAATACGGAGGTCGTTTTTTTTGTAAATTTTTCGATCTACCTTTTTCTACAGCCTCAACGCTCCGGTTGAGCCGCGCAAACTTTGCGAGCGCTGACCTCCAACCGGTTAGGATATCCAGTCAACCATTCGGGTTGTTACGGATTGAGCACGACTTCGCGGGCAGGCCCACGAAACAGGACCTCCAGACGATTTAGCACCTCTCTGCCCAGGATGCGCTCGTGTCCACTAAAGTCCGCTTGGAGCCGACACGGGTAGGTAGTGCCGTTAAGATGAGCCCAAGCCGGAAAGACGACTGTTGCAACGACGGTTTCCCCAACACCGCCCATCAAGCCAGGTGCCCCGTCTCTAGGATCGAGTTCCGACTGTTCACAGTCCGACCAGGGTAGAGCACTGGCGTCAGCACCGGTATCTACGATCACTCGATCAAACACCACCCCCGGTGATCCAACCTGTTTACGAAACTCTAATGTCATCACCGGTAAAGGCTCTCCAGGATACGTTGTATCGTACGAGAACGAAGCACGGCGCATCCGGCTCGGCTCGTGCTCATGACCGACGCAGGTGACAAAAGGGTGCTCTCCTGACTCTTGCGCTTTATGGAAAACTTCAACCGGACTGCTGCCGGCAGCAATCACACGTCCGTTCGCAAACCCAATCCACTGGTCACGATATTTGGGGAGTAACTCATCGCGATGCGCCCAATATTCTGCTTCGTTCTTTTGCCAATCCGGGTGAATCCGCCGGGCAACCTCAGGCGGCAGCCCCGCAATCAAGCTTTGCATAGTACACCTCTAAGGAAAACAGGCTCAGCTAATTTCCAGTAAATTATATACTCCCTGGCATTTTGAGCAAGAGACGGCGCGCCGCGTCGCTTATCGCTCAAGCTCAACACCAACCAGCACCGATACTACTGCGGAATCGATCTGCATGCCAGATCGATGTACCTCTGTATCCTGGACCCTCAGGGCGAGATTCTCTTGCACCGAAACATGCCCTGCACCCCAGAATTGTTCCTCAAGGCGATTGCCCCTTACCGGGAAGATGTCGCGGTGGCCGTAGAATGCATCTTCACCTGGTACTGGCTTGCTGACCTCTGCGCCAAACAGAACATCCCTTTTGTCTTGGGCCATGCCCTCTACATGAAAGCGATCCACGGCGGCAAGGCGAAAAACGACAAGATCGACGCCCACAAGATCGCCGTGTTGCTCAGAGGCGGCATGCTGCCCATGGCTTACGTCTATCCCGCTCTGATGAGATCCACCCGCGACTTGCTGCGCCGCCGCATGCACCTGATGCGCAAACGCTCCGAGCTTCTCACTCACATCCAAAACACCAACAGCCAATACTGCCTGCCCCAGTTCGGTAAGAAGATCGCCTACAAAGCTAACCGCCAGGGAGTGGCCGAGCAGTTTACCGACTTAAGCGTGCGCAAGTCCATGGAGATGGACCTCTCTCTGATCGATCACTACGACAAGTTGCTCACCGAGGTCGAGCTCTACATCACCCAAACGGCCAAGGTCCATGACGTCAACGCGTTTCATCGCCTGCGCTCGGTGCCCGGGATTGGAAAGATTTTGGCCCTGGTCATTCTCTACGAGATCCATGACATCGAGCGTTTTCCCACCGTCCAGGATTTCGTCTCCTATGCCCGGCTGGTGAAGTGTTCCAAAGAGTCTGCTGGTAAACACTACGGCTTCTCGGGAGCCAAGATCGGCAATGTCCACCTCAAGTGGGCCTTCTCTGAAGCCTCGGTGCTTTTTCTGCGGGCTAACCCAGCGGGACAAAGATACGTGGGAAAGCTTACAGCCAAACACGGCAAGGCCAAGGCACTCTCGATTCTCGCTCATAAACTGGGCCGAGCCGTCTATTACATGCTTAAAAGGGAAAAGGCCTTTGACATGAATCAGTTCTTCGGTTCTTAAAGCTGGGAGAGGACGGCTAAGCCTGACGCCTAACTGGAGCCGCAATGGGTGAGCCTGAATGCAAAGACTGGGAACGATGCTAACCGCATGTGGATCGACCACGGATCTGGTCGTAGGACAATTCCAGGCAGCCCCTCGCTTTGATTGGATAGCCGTCCTGCTCCCTTACTTATATCCCGACCTCGTTGATCGGGGTATGCGCTCTGCCCCTTTCCCGAGCCCGGAGTCTAACTGGACAACGCTTAGGCGTTGAGCCCTTACTTTGATTGGGACGGTATGAGGGAACAGATGATTTTCTAGGTCGCCGAGGAACTCCATGTCCTTGGCAGTGGTCATCCATGCTGCCTTATCGCAGCCGATGGCTATTGAACCTCAATAGGTGTTTGGTGCAGGGCGCTTTGCCCAGCACCTGAATTTGGAAACGAAGTCAGAGCAGCGTTACCTCTGGGGGCGATGCCGGTGCTGAGACGAAACCTTCTTCGTCAACGGAGTTCTCTGCCCTTGACAACCGGGGGCCTCATAAGTGTTAGGCAGCTGGCGACCCTGAACTCACGGGACCGGCTTCGTGTGCTTCCGTCGGATGACCGCAGGAAACTCAAAGATCGTCTTCAATAACATCTCACAGAACGCTAGCAGACCCTTCGCGTCATCGGAGGTCACGATGCTGATCTCGTGGTTCGCCTCGTTCCCCTTGGTACGAATGTGATCAACCCAATCTTTAGAGTCTGGTGAGATGTGGTGATTTGCAGCCAACCAATCTACGTACGCCGCGAAGGTCTGACCCACGGGGGCGCCTTTCGCCACGGCGATATGCATGAGGAGCTTGCGGCAACTCAGCACGGCGGCTGTATAGGCGTCCGCCCCTGTCGCTCGGCGCGCCTCGTCGTAGAGGTCGGCCACGCCTTTCTCTGGAATATCTGAAACAGGGTTGCCGAAAATCACGCTTGGCCATTGGTGACCTTCATGATCAATGTAGGTCGGGCTGGTGCAGTGGTGGCAAATGAACACGTATGCGTTGACGTTTCCGTTCTTCTCCCACTGACCAAACCAGCCCTTCGCTGATGCTAACGGCCGGTTGCAGTAACCACAGGTATAGCCACGCGAAGGGATGTCGTTCGTACGTGCCAGTTGTATCGGTTCATATCAAAGCCAACGAAGATTCCAGCTGCCTAACGTTTTGGGTGAGAGGCGCGGTCCGCCGCGTCCTTCTCAATCCAATGGTTATGCGGCGCTTTGGTCTTTCCCATCGGTTGTCTTCCCGGTGTGGATCAGTCGGTCGCGGTATTGTTCCTGCAGCTGCACGTAATAAGCAACCAAGCGCGCCGGATCGTGATCAAAACGCGCCGAGATGCGGCGGCGCAACTCGCGAATTTCGTCGATGGGTTGATCATTCCGAATCTCTTTCATGGCTACCTCCAAGCAATTCCAAGGGCGTCACGAGTGCGGGCACGAAAAGACCAAGCATGGTGTTTACACGGCGAATGTGTCCAAACTTGTTCGCATTGGCAAGATGCTCGCAATTCCACGTGACCAAAAAGTCGCATTTGTGATAAGACGCCAGCGCCAGGTGCAGCGCATCGCCAGCCGGATCGGCCGGCATGACTTTGTGTTGTATGTATGCCTTAACAATCACGGCGATAGCTGGCTCGACGGCCAAGACCGGCAAGCCAGCGACAACCGCCAGCCAATCTGCAGAGCGCTCTGGAGGTCCGGCAGCCAATTCGTCCAGCACCGCCGCGCTCGTAACAAGCTCGTAGCGATTTGCAGCAGCCACCCACCACTGTCGAGTCCACTCTCGGCGTGCCACGATCTCGGGCGCAATACGAGTCTCATGGAAGAAACTGGGGATCGTTGTCTCGACATAGACGCGGGGGTTGGCCATACCAGCAGCATACCGCGCTCAAGCCGCTGTGAGCAACACCGACTACGGCATTGTTTTCGCATAACTATTAAGTGAGCCGCTTTAGACGGCTGCAAACGCCAGCAGCCTATCTCCTGAGACTGCCGGGCTACTCAAAACTGAATTGGCCGCAATATCTGCCGGTCAGCCATTTCCGGCGAAGTTCTTCGGCGACCTGTTCGTGGGAGAGTGTACGCCCCGCTTCGACATCTGCTCGCCCGCGGGCCACGGCTTGGACAACGTACAGGTGGTAGAGCACGTCATCCAAACTGCAGTCGTCTGGGAGTCGATCCAGCACGGCCTTCACAGTTTCTTTGGTTTGCACCAGCTTTTCCTCCCTGGGCACATCAGCGCCAGTATACCGCGCACTCGGGTCGCGCGATCAGTCTGACTAACCTCATAATACTGCCCTATACCATCGTTGTCCAGGTGAGTGTCGAGACGGAGGTTGTCCATCTTTTGGCGAACGAGCGGACCCTAACGTGAAGTTTTCAACTTTTGCTCTCTCTCGAATCTCTCCAGCGAGAGCTGGATCAGCCTGTCGATCAATTCCGTGTAGGAGATGCCGCTGGCTTCCCAGAGTTTGGGATACATGCTGATCTTGGTGAAGCCCGGTATGGTGTTGATCTCGTTCACGATGACCTCTCGATTATCTCGGAGAAAAAAGTCCACCCGGGCCATCCCTTCACAGCCGAGCGTCTTGAAGCTCTGGATAGCGATGTCTTGAATCTCTTTCGTGACCCCGGCCGGGAGTTTTGCGGGTATCTCCAGGACCGCTCCCTTTTCGTCCAGATACTTGGCCTCGTAGGAGTAAAACTCGTGTCCGGTGATAATTTCCCCGGGCACAGAGGCAATGGGATGATCGTTGCCCAAGACGGAGCATTCGATCTCTCTGCCCTGAATATACTCTTCCACGAGAATTTTGCTGTCGTATTGGAAGACGTCTTTTAGGGCGCGCTCCAATTGCTTCTTGGCGCTGACTTTATGGATTCCCACCGATGAGCCGAGATTGGCCGGTTTAACAAAGAAGGGCACGCCCAATTGATGCTGCAAGTTTTCGAACTCTATTTCCTGGAACGAAGAGCAATCGAAAACGAGGAACCTGGCGATCCGGATCCCGGCGTCTCTCAGCAAGCGCTTCATCAAGTCTTTATCCATGCCGACGGCTGAGCCCAAGACGCCGGCGCCGACGAACGGGACGTTGGCCAGCTTGAGCAGGCCTTGAACTGTCCCGTCTTCGCCAAAGGGGCCGTGAAGGACCGGAAAGACCGCGTCCACGCGGCCTACGGCTTCCCGGCCTGAGAGTCCTACCAGGGGACCCTTCTTTCTCCCAGGAGCCAATGCGAGACTTTTGTTTGCCTTAATGGACGGGATCGACTTGGGCCAGCCTTTCCGGGAGGTTTCGATCAGAGTCCACTGACCCTTCTTGCTGATGCCGATTAAGAGGACCTGGTATTTTTTCCGATCAATGGCTTCGAAGATGTTCCTGGCTGACTGGAGCGAAATCTCGTGTTCTGCCGATTTTCCGCCGCAAAGGATGGCTACCCGGGTTTTCTTCTTCATGTTCTGAATGTTCCTAAGGTTTGAGAAAATATGGCGGCGAAGTTGATGGGCCCAGCACTAGAGCTTCTTTTTCTGCGGCGCCGCTTGCTCGACAACCTTGATAACTTTTCCGGGGTATTGCGCTTTTTCGAATTTGAGTACGAAGTACTTGGCCTTGACCGGGTCTCCCTTTTCGTCGAAGGCGATGGATCCGGTTATCCCCCTATAGTTTTTGAACTTTCTAATGGCCGTTGCCGCCTGGAGCCGCGTCGGCTTTTTCCCTCCAAGGGACTGGATTGTCTGCTCGATCGCCTTCAGGCCAACCATGGCCGCGTCATAACCATACATTCCGAAGGACTCGACCTCTTTGCCGAAGCGCTGCTTGAATCTCTTCGCAAACGCGGCTGACTCCGGATAGGCATCCATCGGTCCGGCTACCGTCGTATAGTAGCTTCCGATTACCTGCCGCCCGGCAATTTTGACCATCTCCGAGGAGTCCAGGCCGTCCGGCCCCATAAAGATGGAGTTCACTCTTTTTTCTCGCATTTGTTTAAGGAGCAGGCCTCCCTGGTAATAGATCCCGCCGAAATAGACCAGATCCGGGTTTTTGGCTTTCATCGGGATGATCATCGGCCCGAAGTTGGCACGCTCCTCAGTCCCGTCGTAACCCAAAATTTTGAGGCCGAACTTCGCGGCTTCGTCCCGGAAAGCATCGGCCACTCCCTGGCCGTAGAGGGTCTTGTCATGCACAATATAAACGGATTTGACTTTGAGATCCTGTGCGGCAAATCTGGCCCCGACCGGTCCCTGGACGTCGTCCCGGCCGCAAACACGGTTGACATTGGGGTAGCCCCGATCGGTGATCTCAGTGGCGGTATTGGCGGGTGAGATCATCGCCAGCATCGAGTCCTTGTAAATCTCGGAGGAGGGAAGGGCTACGCCAGAGTTGAAATGGCCGACAACGAGAAGAATATCGCTGTCAGCCGCGATGTTTCTGGCATTGGCCACTCCTACCTCCGGCTTCGCCTGGTCGTCGTAGGGGACGAAGATTAGGTCAAAGCCGAGCGCCTTGAAAGTTTTAACCGCCTCTTCGACCGCAAGCTGCGCGCCTAACTTAACATGTTCCCCTAACGCCGCCTGCTCGCCCGAAAGAGGGGACTGGGTGGCAATCTTGATAACCCCTTTTTGGCCCCAGGCCTTTGTGGCGATGGACGAGAGTCCGAAGACAAAAGAAAGGATCAAGATCAACGCGAAACGCTTGAGCACGGCGGCGATTCCTCCTCCGGAAATAATTCTTATGCCAACCAATCCTGCCAGTCAACTCTAAACGGGTCGTTGGGCCGGCCTTTCGAGATAGCGCCTCCGGAATGGGCTGCCATTGACACTCGCACGGGAGCGAAGTTAATCTCGTAGCATGATCGTGAACGTGGGCGTTGATATGATTGAAGTGGCGCGGATCCGGCATGCGTTGGAAGACCGCGCCATTGGGCGGAGATTCCGGGCCCGCGTCTATACCAAAAAAGAGATCGAGTACTGCGAGGGGAAGCAGCGGGGCAAATACGAGAGTTATGCCGGCCGCTTTGCCGTCAAAGAGGCAGTGATGAAGGCCCTGGGGAGAGGGTGGGGTTCAAAAGTCAGCTGGCAGGAGATCGAAACGCTTCCCTCGCCGGGAGGGAAACCCGAGATCTATCTTCATAATAGGACCTCTGCCTTTGCCCAGCAGCTTGGGATCAAGCATTGGTCCCTTTCCATCACTCATACCGAGAGCTATGCCATGGCCTATGTGATCGCCCAGGGCGATTAAAGGGGAAAACCCGTCAAGAGATTTTGTCGCTCTTTCCTTTATGCGGAAGGAAAAAGAGGATGCCGAGGGCCCAAATCCCCAACAGCAAACCAGCGACGGTCCAGGTCTGCTGGTTACGGCCGCGTTGGCTGGCGATCAGGCTGCACAGAAGCGCGTCAATGGCGTGAACCAGAGCGGCTGTGCGTAGGAGAGTAGCGGAGTCCAGATCCGGCTTAATGAAATAGAGGCCGGAGAGATAACCTAAAATGGTGGTGAGATCCATGGATGGCCCTTGACGCTCCCTTCTCCTCCCTAATATACTCAACCTCCGCTAAAATAGGAAATTCATTGATGGCCGTTAAAACTATTCAATGGAATAATAACCGTGTGGTTATGCTTGATCAGCGACTTTTGCCGGGAAGAGAGGTCTATCGTACCTATCGCGACTACTCCCAGGTGGCCCAGGCCATTCGGGATATGGTGATCCGCGGGGCGCCGGCCATTGGGGTAGCGGCGGCGATGGGGGTTGCCTTAGGGGCCCTGTGGGTAAAAGGGAAGAATTTTGATCGCGAGATCGAGCGTATCTTCCGGGCCCTTGTCAAGACCCGACCCACCGCTGTGAATCTCTTTTGGGCCCTTGAGCGCATGCGCAGGGTCTATATCGAGAAAAGGAACTTGGGGGTGGAGGCGGTGAAGCGGCTCCTCAAGGAGGAAGCGCTGAAGATCTACGAGGAGGATATTGCGGCGAACCGCCTTCTGGGAAAATTCGGCGCCAAATTGCTTGGAAATTCACGTCGTATTCTGACGCACTGCAACGCCGGGGCGCTGGCCACTGCCGGATACGGAACAGCCCTTGGCGTGATCCGGGCGATGAAGGAAGCGGGGAAAGAGGTCGAGGTGCTGGCCGGCGAGACCCGCCCTTTTCTCCAGGGCGCGCGGCTTACGGCCTGGGAGCTCAAGAAAGACAAGATCCTGGTAACCCTTCTCACCGACAACATGGTCGGTTATGTCATGCAGCACGGCAAAGTTGACGCGGTGGTTGTGGGTTGCGACCGGGTGGCCGCCAATGGCGACGTAGCCAATAAGATCGGAACCTACGGCATCGCCGTGCTGGCGCGGCGCCACAATATCCCGTTTTATGTGGCTGGTCCCACCTCTTCCATTGATCTCAATTGTCCTTCGGGGGGAGAAATCCCGATCGAGCAGAGAAATCCTCGGGAGGTATCCCATATCTTCGGCCGCCCGGTCACGCCGAGGGGAGTGCGCATCCTGAACCCCGCTTTTGATATTACTTGCCACGACCTGGTGTCGGCCATTATCACGGAGAAAGGTGTGATTACGCCTCCCTTTCAACAGAACATCCGCGCCTATGTCCCCCATTCGTAATAAAGAAGAGCTGGAAGAATTTTTTCACAGCTCGGGCAAGCCCCGTCGGCAATGGCGCGTGGGTACCGAGTATGAAAAGGTGGGAATAGAACGTCGAAGCGGCAAGGCCATCCCCTACTCGGGCCCGCGTGGAGTGGAGGCGATCCTCAGGGCGATGATCGAGGAGTACGGCTGGGAGCCCCACGAAGAATATGGCCACGTGATCGCGCTCAGCCGGGAGAACGCGCAAATCACTTTGGAACCTGGCGGACAGATTGAGCTTAGCGGCGAGCCGTGTGAGAACATCCACTGCAGCCAGGCGGAGTTCACCCGGCATATCCGTGAGCTGCTGGAGGTGGCGGAGGGAATGGGGGTGGTCTTTCTGGGGCTTGGGATTCAGCCCGTCAGCACTCTCGGGGAAATCGAATGGGTGCCGAAAAAACGCTATGGGATCATGGGACCCTACATGGAGAAAGTTGGGACGCTGGGTCACCGAATGATGAAACAGACCGCCACCGTTCAAGCCAATATCGACTACAGCGATGAGAAAGACGCGATGGCAAAGTTTCGCGCGGGCATGGGGCTTGCTCCTCTCATCACGGCCATTTTTGCCAACTCTCCCATTCTGGAAGGGAGTCTCAACGGCTACAAGAGCTTTCGGGGCCATATATGGACAGAGACGGACAAGGATCGCTGCGGCCTGCTGGCTTTCGCCTTCTCCCCCGATCTCTCTTTTGCCCATTACGTGGAGTATGCCCTGGATGTGCCGATGTATCTGATTATCCGCGACGGGAATTATCTCGACTTTACTGGGATTCCATTCCGCCACTTTCTCGCGCACGGCCACAAAGGACACCATGCGACAATAGAGGACTGGGATCTCCACCTGACGACGCTATTTCCCGAGGTGAGGATCAAGCGGTACATGGAGTTCCGCTCCGCAGACAGTCAACCGCCGGAGCTGATGCCGGCCTTGCCCGCGCTGATTAAGGGGGTCTATTACGACCCCGATTGCCTTCAGGCGGCGTGGGATCTGGTGAAAGGTTGGTCCTGGGATGAAAGAATGACCATTTACCATGACTCCCACCGCTATGCGCTGGCGGCGCGCATCCGCCGTTTTTCCCTTCTCGATCTTGCCAAGGAACTCTTGCAAATCGCCTGGGAAGGATTAAAGCGGCAAGGGGCGCCGGACGAGAACGGCGATGATGAGACCATCTATCTGAAGCCGCTCAAGGATTTGGTGTCCCAGGGAAAGTGTCCGGCCGATCTCCTCCTGGAGAAGTGGGAAGGGGAGCTGGAGCACGATATCGCGAAGCTGATCGAGTACAGCGCCTATAAACTGCCGTAAGGCGGCTTGGGCCAAGGCTATTCATGCTTGACACGTCATTAAGCAAGTGGTACATAATATTTGTACAAAATACTAAGGGGGACTCGTGACCGAGAAGAGACTCAGTGTCAGTGAAGCCAGAAGGCGGTTTAGCCGCTTGATTGCTGGAGTAAGCCGAGGTGGCTCCAGGGTCATGATTACTCAGCATGGCAGAGAACGTGCAACTCTCATTGGCACACAGGAATACCAGGAGCTATCAAAGAAAGCGCGGGCCTTTGAACGCAGCGGCCGGAAAGCCACGCGCTTCAGATTAGAGGGGTCGCTGGAGCTGTGCTCTTCTCCGGAGGAACTCATCGAGGAAATGCGCAAGATTCGCGCCATCTGGAATGAGTCCATTCACCGATCATCTGCTGAGTTGGCGCGTGAGTTGGCGCGCGAATGATTTACGTCACAGACACCCACCCCTTTGTCTTTTATGCCATCGGACAAGCCAAAAAGCTTGGGCGGAAAGCGCTTAGGGCATTCACGCAGGCCGAGAGGAAACGGGCAACTATCTATATTCCTACGGTATGCTTTTTTGAACTCGCGCTGTTGTTAGAAAGCGGCAAAATACGCTCTAATCTGTCGTTCCTTGAGTGGAAGGCGCGCGTCGAAGAGTCGGGATCGTTTCTGGTTGAACCCCTGACCTGGGAAGATATTGAGGAGGCCCGCTCTCTACCCGGTCTTGTCGACCCGTTCGACCGTCTCATAGGAGGGACTGCGAACCGTCTTCGGTGTCCGCTCATTACCCAGGATGGTCGGATTGCCAAATCTCGTCTGGTCGCAACTGTGTGGTAATGAATAATGTTGAAGGATTTTTTTGAGCCTGGTGAGCCTGTGAGGGAGCCGGGCTAGCTCAGACTTCTACGACTCAACAATCTGCCAGGAAAGTAAAGATATAGAAGTCAGAGAGGGGACCCCAAAGCCTCCCCCTAGCCTTTTCGATCCCCAATAGCTTTAGCACTGGTCCTGGACCACAGTCTGGCTTTGGCAAAGTAGAACTTTTTACTGCGAGCCAACCTCACGCCGCTCATATTTCGGAATAGCTCCAACAATGAGAATAGCCCGGAAGCTGTAACCGGGCCCATTGTCATTAAATGCAGTTGGAGGAAGTGTCGCGCGAAGTGTGTTGCTTGCTGAATCAAATGCGGAAGCATATCCGTGGAAGTGACCCAAAACCTCTGTTTCACTAAGCTCAATCGGTTGAGCAAAGATTTCAAGCTGATGGTTCTGAGGAAGGGAGGCAACAAACGACTGTGGAACGTTCAGCACGACTTCGAACGATGTTGTTGGTGGCACATTGCCGAGCGTGACTATGATCTCATACGGTATCCGCGGGCCTTCGGCTGTGGCACTAAAGTTCTCATGTACGTCGGGAGAATTAGTGGTTGTGATAGTCACTGGTTGTGGAGAAGAAAACGAGCCCTTGGGAAAGGTGACGGTGGCCAGCCCATTCAGATTGATTGTGCCGCCCTCCGGCGGGATTGTTTTCGTGACTGACGGGAACGGCCGGTTTGCGGGAGGGTGCCGACTGTGCGTTGCGCTAGTGCAACCAAAGCCAATAAATAGCAGGACAGAAAGAAGTAACAAGTACATTCGCAGGACGGCGGCCTCTCCGAGTCCGAGGAATCGTGGTTACCTATCCGAGGCCAGGTCGGCCAGGACTTCGTCAGTCGATTTGCACTCCACCCTCAGTGATAGCAGGAAGTTACTTTTGGGGGCGGACTGCCAAGGACTCAAAATTGTCTCCAGCGAGCCCCTTGCCAGTGCGTTCGAGAGGTCGAAGCCGCTACCAGAGAAAGCAGGCTGGCCCGTTTTCCCCTTAATGTTCTCCTGCCTTGATAATCTCCTCCGCTAGTTTCTGATGGCTAGTTATCCCTACGTGTTCTGTTAGTAGATCTTCGCCCATCCCTTTAAAGGATTCAAGATAACGCTGCTTGAGTCTTTTGATTTTCTGATAGCTCACCTCGATCCTTTCTTCGAGCTTCGCATCCTTCTCTGACTTTTGGTAGAGAAAGTCAAAGGCCCGGACTGCGCTTTCCTTGTCGTGGCAGAAGAGGAGGACATCAACTCCGGCATGGACGGCGCGGGAAACCGCCTCTTCGAGCAGATAGTTTTTGCTGATCGCCTCCATTTCCAGATCGTCGCTGAAGACGACTCCCTGATAGCCTAGCTCATCGCGCAACAAGCCGCCGATGATGATTTCAGAAAGGGTGGCCGGATAGTCACGGTCCAGTGCGGGATAAAGCACGTGGGCGGTCATCAAGGATTCGATCTGATTTCGGCAGGCGCGGACAAAGGGGGGAAGCTCAACAGCCCTTAACGCTGTTAGATCTTTTTCCACAATGGGAAGCTCTAGATGCGAGTCCTTGGTGGTATCCCCATGACCGGGAAAGTGCTTGCCGCAGGGAATGATCCCGCCTTTTCTCAGCCCCTCAATGATTGCCCAGCCGAGCGCAGCCACCTGTCCCGGATCGGAACTCAGGGAGCGGTCGCCGATGACTGGATTATCAGGATTGGAGTGGACGTCCAGGACGGGCGCGAAATTGAGATTGATGCCGACGGCTGCCAGTTCGCGGGCTGTCGCCAGGCCGAACCTGTAGGCAAGGCAGGTATTTCCCGTTCGGCCCAGAGCCGCCGCAGCAGGAAAGTGGGTAAATGGTGCGGGCAGGCGGTGAACCCTCCCCCCTTCCTGGTCGATTGCTATAAACGGCGGGTGTTTTTTCTCTATCTCCCAAAGGGAGCGGCACAGAGAGAGGATCTGTTTCGGCTCTTTGAGGTTATGGGCAAAGAGGATGAATCCGCCGAAGGAATAATTTCTAAGAAGCTGCTCCTCCTCTTTGGTCAACTCCTCTCCCTTTAGGCCCACCATGATCATCTGCCCGATCTTTTCTTTCAGGGTGGCCATGAGTTAACGATACCGAACCAATTGGTTAGGACGCTTCTAGAAACGGATAGTTTTCCAGTTGTCAAATCTACGGGGAAAATTTGCGTGCGGGCATCTATAGAATGGAATAACCGCCTAGTTCTCTAGTGCTTTGGTCGCTTGCTCCTCCGGCGGACTCTCGCCCTTGAGAAATTTTGCCAGCGCTTCTCCCAGCCCTCGGCAGGCGACGCCAAAAGGAAACGAGACCCGGCCGTGAGGGAGAAGAAAGGGACGAAAAGTTACCAGGCTGACGCCGGCCCCTGAGTTTCCCTTGGCATACGCATGCACGGCGCCGGCGATGCGGCGATGTGTTGCGTCCACGACGATAGCCTCCAGTAAGACCTCGTTCTCCCACGACCAGTTGAGTGATGGTCCCGGCCCCCCGAGCATGCTCGTGGCCGCCGTCCATTCGGCTTCAGTGACGCGGCGGCTCTCTTCCGTATTCACAGCGAGCATATATCGCAGCCCCAGCGGAGCGATCTTGTTATAAAACGCCGGATCTCGCAGGAGACTCCGCCAGGAAAAGTAACCTGAGGGTAGTTGATCAATGGTTAGGTCTGGGAATGCCAGCTTGCGGAGTTGATTTGGGAAGATGATTCGAATACCCGGCTGAATCCCGCTGAGCGCGCCCTGAACACACTCTGTCACCTGGTTCTCCAGTTCCGACGAAAGCTCATCCTTGACAGGGGCTGCTAAGATGACGGCGATGGTGTCCTCGGGACCTAGCCCCGTAGGGGCCAGCCGGTGCTCTTGAACCCAGGCGGTTGTGCATCCGCCCCCTACGAGGCTGAGGATTAGGAGAGCAAGGCAAACTGCGCGGCTAACGCCCATTGGAAAAGCTCCCGTCTATCTGTAGCTATTCTGACAATCCTGCCTCGAATAATACCACAAACTGGACAACTTTTGGTGTGTTTGTGTGAACGTCTCATCAAATACACCTAAGGGCTTCAGTGGCCCGGATCCAATATCCACACATCCACTTCGTTCAGCTTGCAGGAATGAGCAAAGAGAAATAGATCTAGACAACTTTCAGGTGTTTGTGTAAATTCGCCTGGCAGGATGACGAAGAAGAAATATATTGTGGTCGAGGGGCCGATTGGGGTGGGGAAGACGAGCCTGGCGAAGATACTCGCCACCGAGTTTCAGGCGCGGTCCCTCTTCGAGAAGGTGGAAGACAACCCGTTTCTGCCCAAATTCTACGAGGATCGGGAGACCTATGCCTTCCAAAACCAGCTGTTTTTTCTTCTCAGCCGCTATCAACAGCAGCGGGAGCTCAGCCAACAGGAGCTCTTTAATCAAAATACCGTCGCCGACTACCTCTTCGCCAAAGATAAAATTTTCGCCAGCTTGACGCTCAGCAGCGAAGAGCTGAATCTTTACCAGCAGATTTACCTGCTTCTGGATACGCGGGTGCCGAAACCCGACCTGGTGGTCTATCTCCAGGCTCGGCCTGAGGTCCTTTACAAAAGGATCAAAAAGAGAGATAAGAGCTATGAGAAAAACATAACCCCCGAGTACCTGGAAGAGGTGGCCCAGGCATATAACCGGTTCTTTTTTCACTATGATGAGGGCCCTCTTTTGGTGGTGAATACATCGGAGATCGATTTCGTTTCAAGCGGCAACGATTTGGCTGACTTGATCAAAGAAATCAACAACATGGGTCCGGGGACGCAACATTATATACCGCTTGGATCCAGGTAATCTGGACTGAGACGGATGGCGGGTTAAAAGGTCTGTAAAGAGCGGTGGTCTTGGGCCGGCGCTCTTGGCAGCGACGGCCTTCCGGCTTTATCCGGGAGGCTTTTTTATTTTGGGTGGTTCGACAAGTCTCACCACCCTGAGACTGTCGAAGGGAGGCAAGTTCAATGACGGAAAAGATTACCGTGCCTGAAATCAAAAAAATGAAGCAAAGGGGAGAGAAGATTACCGTTTTGACGGCATATGATTACTCCTTTGCCCGTATCCTGGATGGGGCGGGGATAGATATCCTCTTAGTAGGGGACTCTCTGGGCTCCGTCATTCAGGGGCAAGGGAGCACTCTGCCGGTTACTTTGGAGGAGATGATCTATCACACCAAGGCCGTGGTGCGCGGCAGAAAAAGGGCCCTGGTCGTGGCGGACATGCCGTTTCTCTCCTTTCAGGTGAGCCTTGAGGAGGCGAAGCGGAATGCGGGGAGGTTTCTGCAGGAGGCCGGGGCAGAGGCAGTGAAGCTCGAGGGGGGAGTTCAGCAACTCGAGACCATCGAGGCGATCGTCCGGATGGGGATTCCCGTCATGGGGCACGTGGGACTGACCCCGCAGTCGGTTCACCGCTTCGGCGGTTACAAGGTCCAGGGCAAAGAGAAAGAAGAGAGAGGAGCCATCCTGCAGGACGCCCTTGCAGTGGAGGAGGGGGGCGCCTTCTCAGTTGTTTTGGAGGGAATTCCTCTGGATCTGGCGCAGGAGATAACCCGGCGGCTGTCGATTCCGACCATCGGCATCGGCGCCGGTATCCACTGCGACGGACAGGTCCTGGTAGTCCATGACATGCTGGGCCTCTTCGACATATACACGCCGAAGTTTGTCAAGCAATACGTCGATTTGAAGGGAGTTATGACGGATGCCGTCAAGAATTTTATTGCGGAAGTGAGAGAGGGGAAATTTCCCGACGAGGAACATTCGTTTCATTAACTTCGCTCGGGGACTTACCTCACGCGCCGAAAGCAATAGGGATCGCTCGGGGGCTCACCTCGCGCGGCCAAAGCAATAGTTCACTGGGCTCTTTGAACCTGCACGACTGGTGCTTTGGCCTTGCTCAGCGAGCCCCCTCGCTTTACGGAGTGACCGAGGGGAGCGCGAGTGAGGCTGCGGACGTCCGACTCGAAAGCTTCGGTTTAAGCAGAGGTCTATCGGCCGCAGCCGAGAGCGCGTTCCCCGAGGGAGTTATTGCATCGATCTTGAGAGACGCCTCCGGCGGATGAGTGTAACGTATGAAGGTTATCGAAAAAGTTTCCGAGATGCAGAGTTGGAGCGAGCGCGAGCGCTGCGCGGGGAAGCGCATTGTCCTGGTGCCCACGATGGGTTTTCTCCACGAAGGTCATCTCAGTTTGGTGCGGGAAGGGAGGAAAAGAGGGGATCTCCTCGTGGTCTCGCTCTTTGTCAATCCTAAACAGTTCGCTCCCGGTGAAGACTACAAGAACTACCCCCGGGACCTCGAGCGCGACCGGAAACTACTCGAAAGGGAATCGGCGGATGTCCTCCTCCGCCCGTCGGTAGAGGAGGTGTACCCCGAGGGCCATCAGACTCATGTAGAGGTGGAAAGGCTCGATCAATTCCTTTGCGGGGCTTTTCGGCCCGGCCACTTCCGTGGCGTGGTTACCGTGGTAGCGAAGCTCTTTAACATCGTTCGTCCCCATGTAGCTATTTTTGGTTTGAAGGACTACCAGCAGTTCCAGATGATCCGCCGGATGACGGCTGACCTGAATTTCGATATTGAAGTCGTGGGCCATCCGATTGTCCGGGAAACCGACGGCTTGGCCATGAGCTCCCGCAATACCTATCTCAATGAGCCAGAGAGAGGGGCGGCTCTATGCCTCTATCGTTCTCTCAGGAAGGCGGAATCGCTGGTGCGTCGCGGAGAAAGGCAGGGAAAGCCGATTCTCGACGCGGTCAGGCAAGAGATTGGGAAAACATCTCGGGCTCGGATCGAATATGTCCATTTATGCCATCCTTCGAGTTTGGAGGAAGTGGAAAAAATCGACGACGAGGCGCTTCTTGCCCTGGCGGTTTGGATTGGCAAGGCCCGTCTCATTGACAACACGATTCTCAAGACATAGAGGAGGAAGTCGCCGTGGCGGAGCAGATAAAAAAAAGGGTGGGGACAATAATTCGTGAATGTCTTAGGCGCTATTTTTTCGCCGGTCTCCTGGTCCTTCTCCCGGTGGTGATCACGATCTGGTTTCTCGGTTGGATTGTTGGCCTCATGGATAGTCTGTTCGATTTTCTCCCTTCCTCTCTTCACCCAAACTCCTATCTCCCGATTGCCATCCCTGGTTTGGGCGCGCTCTTCACCTTGGCCTTGATCCTGCTTCTGGGGTTCCTGGCAACGAGCGTCGTTACGCGGCGAATCCTCACGCTCTGGGATTACTTCTTAGGCCGCATCCCAATCTTCCGCGGGGTGTACACCGCAGTGCAGAAACTTGTGGAATCCATATTTAGCCAGGATCAGAGTGGAAGGCGGGTGGTCTTGATCGAATATCCTCGCAAAGGGATCTACACCGTCGGCTTTGCCACAGGTGTCGCGGGGGGGGAGTTGGAAAGAAGCGGCGACGACCGTCTAGTCAATGTCTTCGTTCCAACCACACCAAACCCGACAGCGGGATTCTACCTTCTTGTGCCCGAGAAGGATGTAAAGACCCTGGAGATGACGCCTGAGGAAGCCTTCAAGCTTATTGTCTCCGGCGGGATGATCAAACCAGGGGAAAAGCCGGAAAATGAGAACTCGCGTTAGTTAGCCGCTGCCATCGGATAATTCATGCCGGGACAGGAGGAAAAGAGTATTTGCGTCAACCGCAAGGCGAGGCACGACTACTTTATTGAGGAGACCTACGAGGCCGGTCTGGTATTAAGGGGAAGTGAAGTCAAGTCGCTGCGCGATGGCAAGGCGCACCTAAAAGACAGTTATGCCCGCATTCTCAAAGGCGAGGCCTTTCTTCTTAATGCTTATATCAGCCCGTACGCTGCGGCCAATCAGTTCAATCACGAGCCCGATCGTACTAGAAAACTCCTCCTGCATCGGAAACAGATCCAGCGGCTTACCGGCAAAGTCAAGGAGCGGGGGTTGACCCTGGTCCCATTAAGACTATACTTTAAGGGTGGGAAGGCGAAGGTGGAGCTGGGTCTGGCGCGGGGGAAAAAGCTTTACGACAAGCGGGAGACCCTGCGCAAAAAAGTGGCCCAGCGGGAAGTGGAGCGTTCTTTGAAAAGCAGGTGATTGCTTTGAATGCCGCCGAGGAGCGAGCATAACGAGGCGCGAGCCCCGAGCCGACTGAGGCGTACTTGAACGGTACGTCGCAGGGAAGGCGAGGGGCGATAAACGAAGTTAGGCAAAGCTCATCGGTGGCAGATGGGGGCGATCTGGATTCGACGGGGGTAGGAAGTCAAGGCGGCATGCCGGGGTCCTGTTGGCCCGTTAAACAAACAGGTCTGCAAACTAAACGCAGATAATTTCGAGTACGCACTAGCTGCTTAAGCGCGGCTAGCGCCTTACCGGTCTTTGCCCGCGGGGCTGGATAGGGTGTCATTTAGCGGGATGGGCTGATTCTCCTGCCGGAGGGGATGAGGCCGAGATCTAAACCGGCTGGTCCTTTAAGACCCTGCCTTTGGGGGATTGGAGGATGAGATCAAAGCATCGGCTAAGCATGTAGTCGTCTTCGGCGGAGTATCTTCGGACGGGGGTTCAATTCCCCCCGCCTCCACCATTCGACTCGCTTCGCTCGCTCATGGCAGGCCATCGACTCGCAAGAAGAACAGCCGCTCGCTTCCCTCGGCAGGCCACATAAGGCTTGCGAAAATGTACTACGTCTACATCCTCCGCTGTGCCGACGACAGCTTCTACGTAGGTTCCGCAGCACAAAACGTCGATGCCCGCGTGACCCACGCTGGACGAGGTTCTTCGAGTTGCCATTTAAAAAGTCCACCTTAGATCGATACTACTCATCCCATCGAGCGGGCGGCCAGGTCGTCGATCGTGAGATATTCTTCCGGACTGATGGACCGAAGATACTTTTTAAAACGCTAGACCCTAAATAGCAAAAAACTAATCTGAAGTGACTCAGAACACCATCCCAGGCCCGACCGGTTTATTCCCCCCTGTTTATAAGGGAGGGGAAGAACATTCCCGCTCCCAGTTTTTATGTTTTGTTTGCTATTCGTGCATAATAAATGCATATTTGGAGATTAAAATATAAACCAGCCTTGAATTTCTTATATTTTGTAAGTAGAATGTGCATTGGTGATGCACGAAATGCGTCTAAACCATCAAAAGAGCCTTAAAACCCTCGGACCCCTAGCTGCCCTGCTTGTAACCACTCTTCACGAGCGGAGCCAGCCTCTGTTTGGCATCGGGGATGTAAGAAAAATTACGGGATTGGCCGATGCCTCAGCCCGTAGTTTTGCACGCTCGCTTGTGGAAAGAGGTCTCGTAACCCGGCTCAAGCCAGGACTTTTTATTCTCCTCCCTTTCGAGCTGGGAAAGGAGACGGAGTATATGGGGCACCCGTGGCTTGTGGCAAAGGCCCTGGCCGGGGGAAAAGGCTACTATCTCTCTCACGGCACTGCCATGGAAGTTCACCAGATGGTCACCCAGCCACAACTTATGGTCTATGTGACCACCGTTAAGCCTCTGCGATCCCGTTCGATCATGGGGACTGAATTCCGCTTCATCCTCGGTAAGAGAAAGCAGCTCTTCGGGATTGAGGAGCACTGGGTGACGAAGCAGGAGAAGGTTAAGGTGAGCGATCTAGATCGCACCATTATCGATGGACTGAGACAACCCGCATACTGTGGCGGGATTACAGAAGTGGCGAAGGGACTCTGGATGCAGCGGGAACGAGTCAATTCAGAGCGACTTGTTGCTTACGCGATACGCCTTGATATTGGCGCCGTGATAAGGCGGCTTGGATTCCTGCTGGAACTCTACGAGATTGGAACGAGCAAAACCATGGAGGCCCTCAGAGATCACCTCACAGCCACCTACGTTCCTCTCGATCCCGTCCTGCCTAAACAAGGAAAGCACCTGCACCGCTGGCGTCTTCACCTGAACGTCGAGTCGGAAGAGCTTCGCTCGGTAGTGAGGGCCTGATTTCTTGATACCGCAACGCAATCTCTCCCGACTTTCAAATCGCCTGGCGAAAGAGGGTGGCCGAAGGATCCCTGAGGGCGTTCTTGAGCGGGACTATTGCCTGTCATGGTTCTTGGTTGGTCTCTCGCGGAGCCCGCTCCGCAAGCGACTTCTCTTCAAAGGAGGGACGGCTCTTAAAAAGTGTTACTTCCGAGATTACCGCTTCTCCGAGGACCTGGATTTCACCCTTGGCGAGAACGTGCCCTTTGAGACTATCCATAAGGAACTCGAAGCTGCATTTGCAGAGGCTTACAAAGCCTCTGGTGTGGTGGTTCGTTATGCACGTGCTGACCGGCATGCACATGCCAATAGCCATACTTTCTACCTTGCTTATGAAGGGCCCCTGGGAGGTCTTCCCGGAGGAAGGGAAGTCAAAACGGACCTCACTATCAGGGAAGAGGTAGTCTTCCCCGTTGAAGAGCGGCCTGTGTTGCGCGGTTATGAAGAATACGAGGATATTCCTGAAAATGCCGCAATTAGGGTCTATTCGCTCAAAGAGATTGCCGCAGAGAAGGTTATTGCCGTTAGCGACCGTGCTAGAAACGAGCCTCGAGACCTCTATGACCTTTGGTACCTATGCGAGCACGCTCACGTAAACCTCGCGGAGCTTATCGATGTCATCGATCGCAAGCTTGCGTTTCGAGGTCATAGTCTTAAAGCTATCCGTGGGCAACTGGAGATTAAGGAGGCGCGGCTCCGGGCATTGTGGAGCCGGCGGTTGGCTGGTCAGATGGCCGTGCTGCCGGAGTTCGAAGGGGTATTCAGGTCTGTCCGGAGATCTTTTCGCCGCGCTGGGCTAAGCAAAGCGTAAATCGGGGTGTGCTGATGCAGCGCGGTGCCGGTTTCCCTCAGTTTGAGGGGGACCAGGTGGCAAATGAGGAAGGTATCAGGCGTCCCCAAACCGAGAAGGAACCCAGGGGTGGGGGAGACTCAGCGAATCACTTTGCGGGCTATTTCTATTCCCTTAAGGTAATCGTCGTAGTTTACGGGGGACTCAAGTCCGAATGAAAACAAAAGGTCCGCATCTTCCGGCGCCCGGATTCAGCAGACCGAAGCAAAGGGCGCTCCGCTGAGGCCGTGCATGAGGAAGCGATCTCTGTGCCGGGTCGCCTTCAGTCGCCCCATCCGTTAGTAGAACAGACTGTCAAGACTCTCAGGAGCATAGCAGCAGATGACACGGGAATAGTAAGATCCCGAGCAAAAGCCTCTTTGGACGTAGCTGTTGGTAAGGGGAGCATAGACAGGGCTATGTTGCTGATGGATACCCTTGTGAAAGCCCTGGAGGCGCGCGGGTATCCCGTCTCTGTGGCTACTGAGGGAAATAAAACCGTAACGGTAGCCAAGCAAGAATCTTCATCGTAGGCTCCTTTGCCCAGGTACTTTAATCCCCCCATACCTCAAGGCGGTGAAAATATCCATCTCTGTCCGGAAGCCGCCCCGAAGTTGACGTAACGCTACCTTATCGGATACTCTCCCCCCACGCCTTTTTTCGCTTCTCTCACTATCAGGAGGGCTTAGGATGAACCGAAAAGCAAAGCTCCGTGTTTTGCTGGCGCATCGCTGGTGGGCATCCGTAGGAGTCGTAGTGTTTTTCATTTTCGCGGTAACGGCCGCGCGAGGTGGTGAGGTGGCTAGCTCCCGCCGCCTTATCGTCGCCTACGCCGCCGTGACCGGGGCTCACGTCCCTTTCTTCATTGGCCGCGAACTCGGTTTTTACGGCAAGCACGGCCTCGATGTCGAGCTTGTCCTCGCGGCCGGATCCGGCAAGGTAATGATGCTTCTCGTCGGGGGGTCGAGTCCCATCGTGGTGGGCGCGGGGACCCCCACCATCAGAGCAAACCTTTCCGGTGCGGATCTCGTCATCGTAGCCGGCGTTAACAACCGAGTGGGCTTCTCTTTGTTCACTAGCCCTAAGATCAGAAGCTGGGAGGACTTGCGCGGGAAGACCATAGGGGTCACAGCCGTCGGCTCATCTTCTGACTTCGCGCTTCGTTACATTCTGAAGCAGCAGGGATTGACTCCGGGAAAGGATGTCCGGATCCTTGGGACGGGAGGGCATCGCGAGACCCTGGCGGCCATGAAGCAGGAACTGATCGCCGGGGGGATGATAACGGTGCTCTTCAAGCCGTTGGCCAGAGGCGAAGGCTACCGGGAGCACATCGACCTCTCCACGAGTGGACTGGAACTACAGACCAGCGCTATCGTGACGACGCGGCGATTTGCCGAGACCGAGGCCGGGGTCGTTAGACGTTTTTTATTGAGTTATATTGAGGCCATTCACGCCTACAAGACGAGAAAGGCCGAAGCCAAAGAAATCATAGCTAAGTACGGCGGAGTAACGAATCCAGAGCTACTGGAGCAGAACTATGTCTATTACCTGGGAATCTTCAAGGAGCTTCCAGTCCCGACTCTCGCCGGTCTCAAGGTGGAGCAGGAAATGATGGCGGAGACAGATTCAAAGGCAAGGGAGTATGACCTGAGGCGGGCGGTTGATCTCACGTTCCTCCAGCAGATCGAGGCTTCCGGTTTTGTCCGCAAACTCTATGGGGGAGGACGGCAATGAAATCGACACATTGGACCGACAAAACCTTGGCGGAGGTAAAGGCGGATATTGTTGCCCGGATCGGACTGAGACATCCCTTTCTCGGTGTTGATCCTGCGATAGTTCATGAGGTTGTGGAACGGCTTACCAGCCTCGAACGAGATCTCTGGGCAGAGGAGTGGAGCCGGGTGGCCGAACGGTTCCGACTGCAAGGTGAGGCTTTAGCAGCGAGCGGAGAAGTCTCGCGGGCGGCGGAGGATTACTTTCGCGCCTACAAGGCGTTCACGCTGGCGCGTTACCCCACCCCGGTGAACCAAAAAAAACGACAAGCCTACCAGCGGGCTGTGGAATCTTATCTCGCGGCTGCCAGATTTTTTGATCCTCCCCTGGAGCGGGTAGTTATTCCCTTTGAGGGAAAGTCGATTGTCGCGTACCTTCGCCTGCCTCCGGGATCCGGTCCCCATCCCCTGGTTATGCACTGGGGCGGAATAGACATGTGGAAGGAGGACACCCGGCAGGGCGCGGAGGCATTTCTCCGAAGAGGGATGGGGAGTTTTTCCATGGACATCCCCGGGACCGGCGAATGTCCGGTTCCGGCCAGCCCTACCGCTGAGAAAGTCTTCTCCGCTGCTCTCGATTACATTCTGACTCGACTGGAAGTGGACCCGGGACGGATTGCCGTCCAAGGCGGGAGCTTTGGCGCCTATTGGGCTGCCAAGCTGGCAATCGTCGAGCGTGCAAGGTTGCGGGCTGCGGTTTTTTGGGGCGGGCCGGTCCATTATGGGTTTCAGCCAAAATGGCTGCGGAAAGCTTTGAAGACGAGGAGTTATCTTTTCGACTTTCGGCAAGCCCGCTTTGCGCTTTTCGGGGTCAAGAGCTTGAAGGCGTACCTCGAGGCGAGCGCGCAAATGTCTCTAAAAACGCAAGGGCTTCTTGATCTCCCTTCTGTCCCCATGCTTCTCATTAATGGAAAGCGCGATGAGCTTCAGACGATCGAGGATCTCTATCTTCTGCTCGAGGGAGGGAGTCCGAAGACTGCCCGGGTGTACCCCGAGGGGGGGCATATGGGGCGATCTCTGGTGGGCCCCACTCCGGACATTCAGGGGCTCATCGCCGATTGGATCGCCGACAACGTCGGAACTCCTTGCCGGTAGAGGGAAGGGGTTTTTAAGTAAGCAAAGGTCCCAATCCCTGCCGCCGGATTCGGGCGAGCCCTTAGGCTTCGTGCGGCGTTGACAAGTCCACTAGTCCGGCTCTAAAGTTGCTCCGGGGAAAAGCTCCATGCGTCTCACTCTAGCCCGCCATCCAGTAACAAATATCCGATTCGAAACAGCTACCCGATTGGAGGAGAGCTCGCTTGTTGTTGATGTCGAGGAGCTGCGTCGGAGCATTCTAGAGGACGATTCTCTCCGGAACGTCGATTTCGAAACCGTTTGTCCTGGCGAGAACTGCCGGGCCGGTCCTGTTTTCGACATCATTGAACCCAGAGCGAAAGAAGCCGGAGGCAGCCAGGATTTCCCGGGGATCTTGGGATCTCCCGTGACCGCCGGTATGGGGACAACGCATCTTCTTGCGGGAGCTGCTGTAACGGTTCTTGGCGAGAGGGTAGCTGGAGGTTCAGGGGGGGCTATAGGAAGGGTATTGGAGATGAGCGGGCCGGCGGCCGGAGGTTCACCCTATTCCTCTCTGAACCATCTGATTGTGATTCCGCATGCGCGATCAGGAATCCCGCACCATGCTGTACAGAAGGCATCCCGCGTTGCCGGGCTAAAAGCGTCTGTTTATCTGGCCCGAGCAGCTCTGAGCCAGAGACCGGCATCCATAGAAAGCTTTGATCCGGTAGGTCCTACGGAAAAGGGTCATGAAGGACTCCCGCGCGTTGCCTATGTCGGCCAGATTTTTTCGCGCCAGCGAAAACCCGAGGTTGACGAGCAGATCCTGTACGGCGCCAACACCGACGGCATGCTGCCCATATTGCTGCATCCCGATGAGTGGCTGGATGGAGCCCTCGTCCCTTCCTATTATTCCTCGCTCGGCGGCGCCGAGACCTATTTCTATCAGAATCATCCCGTCATTACCGAGCTCTACCGGCGCCACCATGCAAGGGAGCTGAATTTCGTCGGTACAGTCGCTACCATTGCGGGATCCGACAACGCGGACCGGGACCGCAACTGCCGTGCGGCTGCCAGTCTGGTCAAATGGGTCCTTAACGCCGAGGCCGCGGTCCTGACCAAGTACGGCGGGGGAGTGCCCCACGCGGATATGGCAGAGACGGCGCGGCTGCTGGAAAGTATGGGGGTGCGTACCGCGGTCATGGTCTCGGACATGTCCAGGGACCGCCGGGTTGAGTCCGCGCTCCTGTTCAATTTTCCGGAGGTCAATGCAATTGTTTACTGCGGCGGTAACGGCACAAGGTGGAATGCGCCACAGGTGGAGCGGGTCATCACAGGCAGCCCTGAGGCGGGAGAAGCGCTGGCAGGCCTGAGAGAAATCGGGGCTTATAACGTCGCCGGCGTCGCCAACCAGCAAGGGGCATCTCGTCTCCGAGCCGTGGTCTACTAGCGGGCCGGCAACAATGGTCATCTGTCAGCAGCCGGCCTGGAAGCGTCTTTCCGGTCCGATGCAATACACCTGTGTTACGCTCGCCAGGTCGCTGATAGATTCTTCTTGCCACGCTTGAGCCTGCGTGTCCGGTGCATCGGCCCTTCAAGACACTCCCAGGCTGACGTTGAAAGACGTTGCGCTCGACCACAGGACCAAAAGGAGGCCAAATGCGAGTTGTCCACTATCTGAACCAGTTTTTCGGGGGAGTTGGAGGAGAGGAGAAAGCGGGCATGCGGCTGGAGGAACGGGAGGGCGCCGCCGGACCCGGGCGTCTTCTCGAACAGCTCCTGGGCGGCAACGCAAAGATCGTAAAAACTCTCGTTTGCGGGGACAACTACGCTGTCGAACATCAGGACGAGGTGATCGCCTCGGTCTTAAAAAAGGTGCGGGAGGCGAAGGCGGAGCTGTTCATCGCCGGCCCTTGCTTTGAGGCCGGTCGCTACGGAATGATTTCGGGGGCGCTTTGCTCCGCCGTCCAATCGGAGCTCGCCATTCCCGTAGTAACGGCAATGGCCGGGGAGAACCCCGGCGCGGATCTTTACCGGGAGGCGCTCTATATCATCGACTCCGGTCCCAGTTCCGCCAAGATGCGTGACGTCCTGGTCAAGATGGCAGAGCTGGCGAAGAAGCTGGTTGCCAGGGAGGAGATCGGTCTGCCAGGAGAGGAAGGTTATTTACGCCGGGGACTTATTCGCGACGAATTTGTCGAACAAACGGCGGCAAAGCGGCTCGTGGATATGGTCATGGCAAAAGTGACAGGAGCTCCGTTCGAGTCTGAGATGGTCCCGACCTCATTTGAGCCGATCCCGATGCCGCCCGCAGTCAAAGATCTGTCGAAAGCCAGGGTGATGTTAATCACGGACGGTGGGCTGGTTCCCAAAGGCAACCCGGACAGGATCGAGGGATCGGCCGCCACGAGATGGGGGGCATATAGCATCGAAGGCCTCGACGATTTAAAAGGGGATGACTACGAGATCTCCCACGGGGGCTACGATCCCCGGTTCGTTCAGGAAGACCCTGACCGTCTGGTGCCGCTCGACGCCATGCGCGAGATGGAAAGGGAGGGAAAAATCGGCAAGCTCCACAACGAGTTCCTCTCGACATCCGGTCTGGCCAATCCGTTGTCCAACACCCGTCGAATAGGGAGAGAGATGGCGGAAAAGGTGAAAAAAGAGGGTATTGATGCCGTGATTCTCACCTCGACCTGAGGGACGAGCACCCGCAGCGGCGCTGCGATCACGACCGAATTGGAAAAGGCGGGCATCCCGGTGGTTCAGATTACCTCGGTCCTGCCCATTGCGAAGATGGTGGGCTCCAATCGCATCGTTCTGGGGCACGGTATTGTCCACGTTATGGGTGATGCGGGCTTGTCGTTCCAGGAGGAGAAAGAGTTGCGCCGTAATCTGGTGCGGGCCGCGTTGAAGGCGTTGCAGTCCGTGGAAAAAGAGTAGCCGCTACTGCTTCTCCGTCCAGAGGCGGGCAAAAAAACCGCTCTTGTCCATTTCATCGAGGTAGCGTCGGTCTATCAGATCTTGCGCCTTTATTTTCTTTGCCCGTGGGTCGACCTGAGAGATCTCTTCGAGGATGGCCTGAATGGCCTCCGTCTTGATGTTAAGCCTTGCATCCAATGCCTTGATTTCCGTGTTGTAGGCCGCATCCAGGATTTTCCTGTCGTTGACCCGCAACCGTTTTGCCAGGACCTTATAGGTAAATTCCCTATCGGCATGAAGGATCTTTGCAGCCTCCGCCATCACGCGCATGAACTGTCCCACCACTTGAGGTCGCTTGACAATGACCGAGCGTCGGCTCCCCAAACCTGTAGCTGCGTAGGGGATTTTGAGATCAGGCCCATATGCGACGGAATGAAACCCCTTATCAAGGGCCATGGCATCAAAGGGTGGAGACACCGTGGCAGCATCTATGGAGCCACTTATAAGCGCTGTGAGGGCGTCGGCCTCCCTGCCTGTCTGGATGTAGGTGATATCCCGGAGGGGATCTAAGGCTGAACGCCGCATGGCCTGTACGGTGAAGTAATGGCTGTTACTGCCAATGCGCGTGACTCCGACTTTTTTCCCCTTGAGCTCTTCCATTTTTTTAATCTCTGGTCTGGTCATAATCGCGTGGGTAAGGATATTTTTCACCGCGCCGATAAAAACAAGATCAGTGGCTCCCTGCACAAAGGCACGGACAAATGCCGACCCCCCGCCAACCGAAACCTCGGCGTCCTCGCCGAGCATCACTGCAGTTGCCAATGGAGAGGCGCCGATGTAGATGAGCTGGAAATCAAGATTATACTTTTGAAAGAGCCCGGTTTCTTGAGCGATCCAGGGCATGCATTGAGAGACCGACTGAGCGGTATGGATGCCAACGAGCTTGTCGGCCGCTAAAACTCCCTGGGGTGCAGCATTCAGTATCAGCATCAGCAGAATCAAGAGAAAAGCGGAGTACCGTAGATGCTGCCCAACAACGCGTCTGTTCATGATCACCTCCTGTTTTTGCTCCCGTTTCCACCATCAGTACACCCTACAAGTATTCTTTGTGCCGCCCCACCAATCAATGCCATCCTGGACGAAACCCTTGTCACCGACAAAACTGGTCGAAGGCGAGATAGAAGGGTCTCCTGCGGTCAGCTCCACAAGCTGAGTATCTCCCACTCCGATAACCTTCGAAGGCGCTGGAAAGGTTACCATCTGGTCCAAGCTCCCTGTAGTTACCATGGCGGTGGCCTCCGGGACATAAAAAATGAGGGGCAACTCAGTTCCCTCCCGGCCACCCCACTCGGGTGTTAAAAAAACCGTCCTCACACCTTTTCTTTCGCACGCCTGTACGGTCAGCATCACATCGATGAAATTGTTTCCCGAGGGGCCTGTTCTGGTGATGACGGCGCCGTCTGCTTTCAGCAGCCTGGCCATCTGGGAGGCGCAGGCCGCAGTGACCTGCTTGCCAAAGTCGCTCTCAAACCGGGTTCTCTGTAAAATCACCCCCAGGAAATTTAGCCGTTTTCCATGCTCCCTGAGCAAGCCTAGGACTATGGGATGGTTCATCCATAACCAGGTGCATGGAAATGTGCCCTTACCTCCTCGACGGGCATCTGAGGTCAGCGCGCCGTCCAGGAATTCATTGGGGTGAACAAGGGTCGGCAAAGATTCCCGGATAGGTAACCCATAGAAGGCTACGCCGGAATGTGGCTCATGCCAGGCAGTCCTGCAGCCAAGGATATAGACCACTCGCGGAAGAGAAGGATCGGTTTCGAACAGTTCAAAAACCTCCATATCATCGGTAGCCTTCTCCCTGGTAGTCTCCGCCAGTCTCTGAGCGACCCTGAGCTCAGCCGATTGAATGGCAGCATGGGCTTCCAGTTCAGATACGCCATCCCTGAGTTCGAGCATGAGCACGATATTTATGGTAGATCCGAAAGGTGTTAACTGCGCCGCCGGACCCCACATGTCCACAAGCCCCGTTCTCCCTGCCGCGGTCCCTTCAAGGATGGTGCGTTTATACTCTGCCGAGGTCATCACCGTAACGCCGGAAAGCCTGTTGGTCCTGCCTTGACCGACAGTTTCCACGGGTCCAAGGATACCGGGGAAAACACACCCCGCTCCCGATAACTTTAGTCGCGGCTCCACTACATCGCGAATGCGAACAATCCTCGTTTGCTCCCCTGGAAACGCCACGTCGAACTTGGCCGACACGACCCTTCCATCCTCTAAGGCGAGGGCCACCAACTCCTCTCTGTTAATCTCAAGAACACCGCCATGGTAATTTGTCCGCCCATCGAACCGGACATCTTTCACCGGAAAGTTTGCGAGTTCCAGCCTCATAAAATTCTCTCCTACCCGGACGTGTACGAAATGTCTGGCACAAAGACTGTAGGACCACTCACTCCTGTTTGAAGGGCCTTGAGGGCGGTCTTGACAATTTCTCGCCTCAGAGTGTTGTCAGCCTCTATAGGTAGGTTCGGATCACCGCAGGGGTGGGGAATCTTGGTTCCCGTAACGATACGATTGGATTTCATCTGCTTTGCCAGCGTTGCCATGGGTGTGATATGGGCCACCGGTATTCCCCCTTTTTCAATCTCCCTGGCTATCGCAGCACCGCTGCGAGTGCAGGTCCCTCAGGTTGACACAAGCAAAACCCCATCGATACCTTCGGCCTTCATATCTCCTAGGATCTCCTTGCCTACGGCCTGCATCGCTGAAATTAGGGCCATGTTCCCGGGAGTGGAATAAAAAAAGGGATGGAGTTTCCCAAACGCTTTCTCTTTCTCTATCTCCCGGCACCCGTCTAACGGAACCCCGTAGTTAGGATTCTCGTGCACAAAGATCGTATTGTAACCCCCATGCCATACATCCCACCTGGCATCCTTCATGGAGTTCATCTTGTCAATGGAGTATTTCCTCCACTGAGTATTTCCGAATGTTTTGAACCCATCGGGATTTCCGGGCGCCACTACACCGGCCGTGCTTACAAGGGCCAGACATGCATCTTTGAGGTTGGCGATAGGGGGAGCAACGGGAATCTCTTCAAGGGTTTCAATGGGGATCTCGGTAGCAAAGGTGCGACCAGCCAGCTTGTCCAACAAGATGTCAACGGCTCTTTCCACACCGGTCTTGTCAACCACAGCATCAAGCCGAAAGCCCCGGGGAATATAGCCCTCCTTGGTTGCCGGCCCTATGGCTTCTCCCTTGACTACCTTGGAAGCGAATCGCGCCATCTTCGACAATGCTTCCCCCATCCCCGAGACAGCTTCACTCGTTGGGATAAGAAAGACTCCTTTGTCCTTGTATTGCCTATAGAGTTCTACTCCCGGACTCTCGACAGACATGCCGCTAATGCAGGGAATATTCAAAGAAATATTCAAAAAGTGGCATATCTCAACGCAAGCAAAGCCGTATCTGCCGGCGCCAAAGGCTGGGCCTGCCACCAACATGCTGACACCGTATTTCCTGGCAACCTCAAGAATCGATGCAAGTGCATCGCTTTCGTGCTCAGCGAAGTAATTGTCGCCGCAGCAAGCTGTAACGGCAACTTCAAGCGACCCCTGGCACAGCTCTTGAAAGCGTTTGGCGGGGCCGACCGCTTCTTCACGAAAAGTTACGGGCACATCGGCTTTGTCCTCACCACCTATGCCTCCAAAAAACTGGTTCACATAGTACATTATACGGCGCAGTGCCATATCAACCTCCTTATTTGCCGAGATACCACCACTGCCTCGCGCGGGGCAAGTCAACACCATTCTTTATTTGGACGTGGCGTCCGGTCTCTCTTGCCTAGACCGCCGACGGAGAAATGCTAGAGGCGACTTCACTCTTTGTTTTGCCGGACGAACCTTCCTCACTCTCGCTTTCACGCAGGCGTCCATGAGGCCGGCCATGAAATCTATCTGAGTGAGGCCGTAGGGTACCAGGGAGTTGAAGTGGGTGCCCCGGTGTCGTGCTGTCACCCGCGCCTGCGCCCAGTGTCCGAAGGATGAGGCTATGCCGATGATTTCCGGGTGAACGCACTGTGAGAGTTGGGCAATCCCGGTTGCGCTAGCGCCGGCGGGGGTCTCCAGTATGATTTCGTCTCCGTCCGCTATGCCCTTCTTGGCCGCCGTTTGGGTGTTGATAACAAAATTGTAAGCGTAGAGGTGGCGGCTTGCCAGCTCGGCCAGCCAGGGATTGTCTTGGGTCATGGTGGCGCTATGGAAGGGCAGTTTGTAGTTGACTACGGAGAGATCGTAATCTGAGGGCGCCAGCTCCTGCGCTGCGCAGGGATACCAGCAAGGCAGCGCCTGAAAACCTCTGGTATCCACCGCCAATCCTGCCTCTGCGGCGAGGCTGGCAAACTGCTGCCCGGTCTCAAGCAGGAACTCGAAGTAAACGTGGACTCGGGGAAGCTTAACTAAGGCCCTGGGGAATCTTTCAGCCAGCGTTCGGGGGAAGGCCAGGAAGCCGCTCTTTCGTAACTCCTCCAGTCCGTGCTCTGCTCCCAGTGTGGACTTTATGTGGCGGTCGATGATTTCTTCCGTCGTATACTTAGGGCCGGTTTCCAACCGGTAGGGCTCCTTCAAACCGAGGCTGGCATTCACGCCGGGAATAAACTTCTCCAGAATCCCGAGCCTCTCGGCCAACTCCAGGTAGATCTCAGCGGGGTGCTTTGCCGTGCTCTCGCCTGGAAGCGTGGGCTGGCGAAGGGTGAAATACCACTGGTCGCCATTGATCCACCCCCGCATCGAGTTCATGGGAAAATCCAGCCTTTCTGCCGGATGGAGCAGGGGGAGAAAAACGTCGGCGAACTCGGCAGTCTCGCAGAGCTTGTCGCCCAGAAAGACAACAAACGGGAACTTTTTCACTGCTTGGGCAAGTGTAGCCGGATCTGCACCCGACATCATCATGTTAAAGTTGTTGAGGATGAGTATCTCCGGCTGGTAAGGCAAGAGATGAGGAAGATGGACGAGACTCAACCCCATCATCACAGTGCCCATGGCTCTTCCGAGAGGAATCAGCTCCCGGAGGTTCACAGTCTGGGCCGGCTGGGGGCGGCGAGCGGGGTATGGGCGCACGTCTTCGGGAGTTGCCATTACCAGCCCATCCGCACTCTCTTCAACGCGGAGCTTCTCTCCCGGGCCCAAGATGTTGGTGCTTAAGCTCCCTCCGGGAACATCAAGCGCCCCCACTACGAGGTTGAGCAAGTGAACGTTCATGGTGGCCCACATGCCGAACTGATGGGAAGACAATCCCCGGCTGTCGCAGAATGCGCAGGCGGGGCGGTAAGGCATTTCCTTTCCTTCAATCACGATGGTGCTGCCGATGCTTGCGGCCTCCCCGAACTCCTGGGCTAGCCTGCGTATCTGATCGGGCGACACCGTAGTGGCTTTGGACACCGCCTCAGGGGTAAACTGTTTCAGGTGTTCTTTTAGCTTCGAGAAAGCGGGCCGGCAGGATTGGTTGCCGACTTGGAAATTCCCCTCGAGCGCAGGAGAGGCCGGCTCATTGAAGGTGCGGGTCCGCTCCGAGACCTCATCCCAGATCAGAGGCTTGCCGGAGGCTGGATCCCGGACGTAGCGCCCGTCGCCTCCGACTAGATAGGCGGCGTTGGTGTGCTTCTGGAGAAACTCCCGGTCAAAGATTCCCAGTTCGTTCAAGAGAACGTGCAGCATGGAGAGGGCCATGACACCATCGGTGCCTGGTCGGATCGGCACCCACTCGCTAGCTTTCGAGGCGATCGGGCTGCACATGGGATCCAAAACTACCAGCTTCATACCCCGGTCCTGCGCCTGAACCATTTCCCTGGCCGCTCGCATGGCATCGTGGTTGACAACCCCGCCTCGCTGCGAGCCAAATAGCATCAAGTAACGGCAACGAGGCATGTCAATCTCTACATGCATGGTGCCGTTTATCAAATAGCAGGCATCGACATGGGTGGCGAAAAAGGGGCCGCCGGCAAAGTTCGGCGTATTCAATGTCTTGGCAAAGGCTCCAATGCAGCTTCCCACCCAGTCCGCCTCGCCGGTGCCCCGGAGAATAACCAGCTTGCGCGGGTCATCCTTTACGGTGGCCCGAATTTTGTCAGCGACCATACCCAGCGCCTCATCCCAAGAGGCATCTCTCCACTTCGGATCAATCCCCAACCCCTTTTCAGGGTTGGTCCTGACCAGGGGAACTTTGGGGCGGCCCGGATCATAGTAGCTCATGATGTTGGCCATCCCCTTGGCGCACATCTTGCCAAAATTGTGGGGGTTGTCGGGATTCCCCTCGATCTTTACAATGACGCCGTTGCGGCGGTGGACCATGATGCCGCAGCAGTTTGAACAGACTCGGCAGACACTGGGAATCCAGACATCATCCTCACCGGGATGGGCTGGCGTAAGGAGTGGCGAACTTTGATCCATTGCTACACCTCCAATTTTCCCCGTTCTAGCGACCCTCGTGTTCCAGCCAGAAGTTCGCCATGTCGACGCAGCGGCAGAACCATACCCCCGAGTGACCCTTGACATAATCTATGAAGTTATCAAAGACCTTTGCCAAACCCGGTCGCCCACCGGTAAAGTTGTGCATTGAGTAACGGAACTTCATCGGGTGGCGTTGGGCTTCCTCGTAGTGGGCATCGAATTCGTCCTTCAACTGCTGGAGACCACCTGACAGGCCGAGTTCCGCGATGTCGTTGTCGGTATAGGCGGGCCGCACATAACCCACGGACACGACCTTCGCGCCGTTCACGTTGATCGTGTACGGGATATCAGAGTCGGAGTAGTCGCCATTCCATATGAAGCCGAGCTCAGCACACAGCTCCAAGGTAAAAGGGCTGGGCCTGGGTCCCGGTGACATATAGCCCAGAGGCCGCTCCCCGGTGGCCTTCTCAATGGCGGCGATGGACTTCAGAATAGCCTCTCGTTCCTCCTCCTTGGTCTTGTACGAGGGGGGCTGCAACGTTTGGTTCCAATGGTGCGACGCCACTTCGTGGCCCCGTTTCCTGGCCTCCCTGACCGTATCAGGAAAGAGTTCCGCAGTCAGACCACTGGAGATCACCGTCGCCTTCACCCCGTGTTTGTCCACGACGTCCAGGAGCCTCCAGATGCCGAAGTTGGCCCCATACTCCCGCGCCCCCAATCCAAGGAAGTCGTCAGTATGATAAGAATTCGGAGGCATTGGAAAACGGCGCATTGTAGCCCAGCCAGGTTTTGACTCCCATTCGTGCATGATGGTGAAGGTCACCGCAATTCGGTTCCCCCCAGGCCACTCGGTAAACCAGGCCGGCCGCTTGGGAATTTGTGGTCTGTAGTTCCACTGGTAAGCTTTGACGAAATCGAACGACGCCATAGTATTTTCTCCTTTTGTAGCTGGTGTCCCGCTCTTGGAACCGCAAATAACATGCCACTGTCATTGGCTCCCTTTCCCCCCTCGCGTCCCTCATTGGAAGGGCTCTTATTCCCTGAAGTAAGAAAAAAGGTGGCTATTTTCCAAATTATGCAACTGGACTCTCCGGATATAAATTAGGGTTTATGGCAGTGGGGTAGAATAAGATTGATTCTTGATCGGGCGCGGAAAGGTCAAGGGAGTTGAACCATTCAGTAAGCTCTACATGTCCATGATTGCATGCCCCAATTATCGACTCCACCGATGACCATGTCGCGCGCATCCAAGCTTAGGCAACCACGGGCTGGAACCCTGGGCGCCCCCGGATAGGTAAGCATTTGAATCTCTTCATACGGACCTACCAGCCTCTCAGCAGGTGGCAACTCGATCCAACGGTCCCGACTACCCGTGCTCACCACGGCATTCGCCTCAGGCACATAATAGAGCAGAGGAGAATCCACTCCGTCCTTTCCCCCGTACTCGTACGTAATTAGAACCGTCTTGATGCCCCGCTGCTCACAAGCCCGGATCGTAAGCATGAGGTCTATAAAAGCGTTTCCAGAACCAATCCAGGTGACTAAAGCCGCATCGGCTCCCAGGGTAGCCGCCAATTGCGCCGTGTTTTGGGCGATCACTTCCTTGCCTTGGTAGGTGTCAAAGCCGATCCGTTCTAGAATGACTCCCACGTAGTTCAACTGTTGGCGGTGTTTCCGGCATAAGCTCCGGACCAATGGGTGGTTCTGCCAGTCCCATGTGGTAGGGAAATAACCCACTCCGCGCGTGGCATTTACGGCGACCGCTCCATCTAAGAGCTCGTTGGGATGGATGAAAGTGGCCAGCGAATCCCGGATAGGCATCCCATAATAACTCACTCCAGAGTGGGCCTGATGACTATCGGTTAGGCAACCCTGAATAAGCACTACTCGGGGCAGATCTTGTCTCTGTTGACTGAGATCGTAGCTCTCTACCCGTTCGGGCTTCAGTCCGATGGTGGCCTCGGCAAGCTTCTTAGCTACTTCGCATTCCGCCCGCTGTATTGCAGTGTGCGCCTCTATCTCGGAAAGTCCCTTAATCAACCGCAGGGTCAATACCAGGATGATAAGACTGCTAAAGCGCGAAGCCTCGGCGCCGGGACCCCACATGTCAAGAATGGCGCTGCGCTGAACACCGAGCCCGGCTCGAATAGTGCCTTCGTACCCGGCGGCAGCTACCACTGCTATTCCGGAGAGACGATGGGTCCGGCCTTCCCCCATACGGGCCACAGGCCCCAGGATGCCCGGAAAAACCTGTCCCCGGCCCTCTACCTTGACCCTCGGCTCCACCACGTCTCGGATGCCTGTGATGCGAACCTTCTCGCCAGGAACCACCACCTCCAGCGATGCCTCTTGAATCCTTTTGTCCCGCAGGACAGATCCCTTCAACTCCTCCCGGTCCACCTCCAGGACCCCGGAGTGATAACGGGATGCAGCTCCAAGACGCATCTGAGTTACCGGGAATTCTGCCGCCTCAAGACGCATCTCATCTCCTCTGACCACCTCTCACGGCCATGTTGTGTAAAAGTAGTTGCTCAATGTAGATTCCGTTAGCGAAAAAGCCCTTGCTGCTCCAACTTTCTTACAATCCTGTCATCGACTAAATCTTCTGCTTTAAGACGGCCGATTTTTTCATTGGTGGTTCCCAGGAGTCGGATCACATTACGAATCCCGACAACATTTGAATAGATCCGTCGCTCATACAGGCTCTTCATAACCTCATAACCTTCGGCCGCGTCCTCGAGGCGCGGGAGACGAAGCCCTTTGGCCAAACTCCTCATAACTGCGGCTTTATTGGCGGGCTCGTGGATGAATGCGATCGCTTCGATCAAGGCCCTAAGGACTCTCTCGACGGCATCGGGAGAGGATTGGATAAAACTGCGACGCGCCAATACGCCGGTGCTCTGGTAGGGGATGCCTAACTCGGCGAGATCGGCGAGGATGCGGTATCCCTGGCGTTTCATGATAGATGCAAAGGTGTAGCTTAAGTAAGATCCGTCTATGACCTGAGTGGCGATGGCTTGGGCCAACACAGCCTCATCCCCTATAACCCGGAGACTGATGCCATCTCGCTTTGGCTCGATCCCCCAATGATCCAACGTGAGCATGGTAATCATCCATATCCCACCTCCTATGCTCTGGATGCCGATCTTCTTGCCCTTTAAATCAGAAGGAGTTTTGATTGTGGGGGCCACCACGAAAGTACCGGTGAGTTTGTTAACAAGCCCGGCGACGAAGACGGCGTCTAGTCCTCCCGCGATAGCACCGAGGGTAGAGCCGGTACTGGAGCCGGTGTAGAAGTGGGATTCACCTGCCGCCAAAGCCGATAAGGCTACTGCCCCGTTGCGCACGTAGACCAATTTGACATCCAAATTGTGCTTGTTGAAGAAACCTTGATCTTCGGCGACCAAGGGCACCCCTACCGTCCTCTCGTTGAAACTCGCGTAAGTTAACACGAGTTTGGTCGGGGATGACGAGGCTGCCGGGTGTCCAGGCTTGGGGAGAAGAGGGATGGAGAAGACTGCTATGAGAAGAAGCAAAGCTTTTTTCATTTTTCGAACCTCGCTAAAATTTCCGCATTATACTCTTATCGTTTCTGCTACTGTCAAGTTAAAGTTGGAAAAAAGAAGCCATTGCACAGTAAACGGTAGTTGCCTATATTTGCCTTCAAAATGGCAGAGAGGCATCTTGCAGACCGAGTGAGAGGAGAGAAGATATGAGGATTGTGAGAATCTATACCGGCAGCGATCAGCAGTCGCACTTCGAGGAGATAGAGTTATCGTTCGAAGCTGGAGAGAGACTCCAGACGACTGCGCTTCAAGCAGCGACCGAGGTTGTTTTCCGTCGCGCCCCGGCAGGCCAAGTGTTGGACTGGCATCCCGCTCCCCGCCGTCAGTACGTTGTGACTCTTTCCGGAGAATGGGACATCGAATGCGGTAATGGAACGATACGGCGCTTTAGGCCCGGTGACGTTATGCTGGCAGAGGATCTGACCGGTCAGGGTCATATCTCGCGGGTGGTCGGCAACCAGCCGCATGTCTTCATGGTTGTGCCGTTGGCGGCATAGTCTGGTTGGATAAGGTCGGCAAATCCTTTTAAAAAAGTCCCTGCCACAACCTCACGGCTAGAAAAATTCCGCTCCCGATGAGCAGAACCCCCGAGAATCGGTGGAGGTGAGGTTCCAGACGGGGCGGTAGAAGCCTTTTTGTGCGCGCCACGAGATAAATGACTATCAAGGTAAAAACGCCGGCGCCAAGCCAGAAGCCCAGAGGGAATACCGCGGCAGCCCAAACGCCGCCGCTTTGAAAGCCTTGCCGGACAAAGGTGGAGCCGGCGGTCCCCCAGTAGAGGTAGGGGTAAGGACTTGTGAGATGTGTCAGGACCCCCTTGACAAAAGATGGGGTCTCCTGGTTGCCGTCCGCCGGGGATTGGAGTTCTGAAACTCGAAACTTGTTGGCGCCCGCTTGGATGGATTGGGTACCCAGCCAGACGAGAAAAGCCGCGCCAACAAATCCGAGGAAAAGCGCTCCTTTTCCGGAGAAGATTGAGGACTGGAGCACAAGTCCGAGGGGCAGCATGATCACGGCATCCAACAAAATGGGCGCTGCCATCGTGGCCAGTCCGGACTTGGCGCCTTTTCTCAGGGTCTCGGTAGCGACGAGAATGATGGTTGGGCCCGGAATAGAGGCAACAGAAAATCCGATAGCGAAGGCGAGCGGAAAGGTCACTAGAAATATTCCCTATGATGATTTACTTCGGACACGCCGTGGAACATTGCCGGTGCTTCCTTGGCGATTCTCTATACCACAGCGGTTGAATAGTTTTCCAATCAAACACGAGGAGCAGATTTACTTTGCTGCTACTTCCTGCTATCAATCACCATTAGGATGTGTGTGCTCTGCGGGCAAAGTGGACTCCTGTTCTCTAAGAAATTGTCCTATCGGCAGCGGTGCTTTAGGAAAGCGGATAAGGTCGTTTGCCTGATCCTTGCCCTGGCCGTAGAACTGTCCGGTCCCCTCGCAGGCCTGGCGCGGTCTCAGGAAGAGCAACCCCCAGCTCAAGCAATTGAGGTTCAAATGGATCCTTTGCCTTCCGTGCTCACCGCAATGAATATCCCGGCGCGCGCCGCGCTCTGCGGATTGAACAGCTGGCTGGCTTCCATCGTGATGCTCTTCAGCGCCGGCATGAGGTACGCCGATGCCGCCAAAATGATCGAGGACGGTTGCTCAGGTCCCTGGATCATCACTCGGGAGATGCTTGAAGAGAGTCGCGAGAAAGAAAGAAGCGGAGCGGGCAGCAACATACCCGGTGGGGAGATGGTCCTACGCCGGGAGGAAGGCCTTTCCCCTGCACCCCCTTAATTGACAACACCCAGGATAAAGGTTATTTTTAGATCATAACTGTATTTGAGGATGAACGATGCCGATCTATGAATATAGCTGCCAGCGATGCGGCGATTTCGAGGTGACGCAGAAGATTAAGGATAAGCCTCTGCGCCGGTGTCCCACCTGTAAGGGAAAAGTAAAAAAACTCATCTCCAACACCTCCTTTCAACTCAAGGGGACCGGCTGGTATGTCACCGACTACCCCCGCAAGGAGAAGGCCCCCAAGGAAGAGAAGAAAGAAAAGGCGCCTGCGGCCGAGGCCAAAGGGGACGGAAAAGCTGGGTCCAGTTCGGATACGGGAGAGAAAGCTCCGGCAGAGAAAAAACCGGCCAAGTCCGCGACCTCGGAATCCACCTCTCCTTAAATATTACACCCCGTTTCTCTCAGTGGTGACAATTGCTAGGAGCTTTGGTTTTGCTTCCTTAGGGGGAAAAGACTTATTTGCTCCGCTTCCTTTTTTGAGCTGCCCGACCCGACTTTCTCAGGCGGGAGAATTTCTGGTAGAGAGATTTGGTTTGCCAAGGGACTTTCAGGTCCGGCCTTCTGGGCTCCTAAATCCTCTAGGTAATGGCCCACGTTCTTGCGGGTAAGTCCTGGAACCCCCAAGAGGTGTAATTCGCGGTTCACAGCATCGTCGCTAGTAAAACAAGGGAGCCCCGCTGCTAAAAGTTGTTTTGTAAGCGTATAGGTTTTTGTTCCCTTGGCTGCATACGGAATAAACACAGCGTGTGCCAAGTTACAGCTTACCCAATTGCGAGCCATGACATTTCTTTTTACCGTACGACCGATGCTCGGTTCGGTAATTGAAAGAATTAGAAGTTCACCACTTTTACCTCGCCGAAAGTACTCATCTCTCTCTGGAAATTCATGCAACGGTGGGTAAAACCTATCCAACAGGAAGGAATCAAACGTCTCCTTTTCTAATCCCTTGGCCGAAAAGAGGGTCACTGTTGTGTTCTTTCGAAAAAGCCCCAGACGGAAGATTTCAGTTTCCATGACTGAATGCCACCCACCGATATAGTTGAGATCGTACTCTCGGATAGTGAATAGAAGTTGATTGGCAGCCAGCATGCCAAGGCCGCCGATGGAATCTGAAGATATAACGGCCAATGTCCACCGAGAGAGGAAGTTGAGTGGCCCGTTGTAATATAGGACCGGCGCTTCCTTCCCAAGCCGTTTTGAAAGGCAAGGGGGATAGGAGGTATCTCGTGGCTTTAGGAGCTGATATTCCATAACCGTCTTACTGCTTCGTTGATCTGAGCCTCCTGGTCCGAGATGTCACGGCCTCTGGCCACCAAGTTATGGGCCTCGAGAGATAAATCGGCCAGGCGATTATGCAGCCGGTTTTCGGCGTTAAACTGAGGGATTGCCAAGTTCTCCATGACCGATGGCGCGCCAAATCCTCGCCCGGCTGAGGAGTAACTGCGGATGAAGCTGTCCACGATATCTGAATTTAGAATAGCACAAAGATAGTGGGCTTCGCCCCTGTTTCTTGCCACCATAAACGAGGTGGTATCCGTAGAAATGGCCGTTTTACGACCAAAAGGAGTCGGAAGAGTTGACAAAACCATTGCTGCCATCTTAGAGGCCATGCGCTTCCACGTCACTCGGTAGGTCGCGACGGTATATTCACCAATCCCATACATAGCATAGAATTCAGTTTTTTCAGCAAATTGCCTCACGACTTTAGACCCACGTGAAAGGAGGATTTGCTCAAATGGTTTCAGGTAGGCATGAGTCAATGGGGCGTGGTCAAGCATCCACGATTCTGGATATGGCTTCCTAGTCGCCGGGTCCTGCGACATAAGGACATAAAAGTGCGATTGAACCCCGAATCGGACTAAATCTCCTCCACTAACAGCAGGGTAGACCAGATCTGACTCAATAGTTGTACTGACGAGCGGCACCTTGCGTTTTCCCCGATCGTGAAGATTTTCAATGACTAGCTTGTCATCCGGGCGAACCTCTTTAATTCTCAACCAGAAGACACCGTAGGGTTCAACACGCGCACCTAATCGTGCTTTGTATGGATTGGTACCTTTGAGAACTTCAGAGGCTCTTAGGTCAGCCCGCCGTGCAGTTTGCCAAGAAGAGGTTGGCTTACCTGGATCTACAGGTATGGCCTGAAAGTTGGCACGCGCAGTCTTTTCAAGGACCTCTTCAAGTGACCAGTCAGGTTGAACACGCCCGACTCCTGGCTTTCGTTTCCATTCAACAACGGGTAGCGGATAAGTAGTAGGGTCGCCTCGTTTAAGCGTGAAGAGCGAAGTCTTGTTGGCAGCCTGAAAGGGCTTAAGATCAACCATATCCTCCATGGTCAGCACTTTGAGAGGAGTATTGCTTTCGGGCAAAAAGAAACGCCGGAAACCCTCCCCCGCCCCCTTTGACTTGAAAACCTCATGTGTAATAACAAAACCTAGAACACCGCCATCTTTTAGATACCGGTCAGCGCAGGCGTAGGTAAAAAGCATCGAAAAGTCTTTCTCCCCTGCGCCAAGACGGGCCTCGTGACCCTTTAAAGAGAAAAGCCCATAGTTTTGCCAGAGTTTGAGGGTTCGCTTCCGGTAGTCGTCGGAGAGGTATCCCCAACGAATCCAGGGAGGATTACCTATCACGAAGTCAAAGCGGCCCACATAAACTGGGGCAAAAGCGTTCTTGATATACTTGGCCCAGATACCATTCTGACCCTGATCGTCCAACTCCTTGATCTGTCGATATACTTTCACCAACCGTGCCCTGTCCTCTTCAGGAAGATCCATTTCTCTGGATAAGCGACGGGCAAAACCTGCCGGCTCCAATTTGCCCCGGATAGCCACATCCACCAGCCCAGTAAATTGGTCGATCTTCGCCTTATCTCTCATGGAAATAGGGAAGACATAGTCGCGCACTGTTGTGGTGAACACCACTACATCATTATCGTACAGGCCCTGCTGCTTGTCCCTGGACTGATCCGGAGGCACAACGGAGTCGCATAGATAGACGGGGATGGAAATGGGACGGACGTAGGGAATAAAGCGCGAAAAAGCGATCAGATAGTTCGTCCTAGCGGCCAAAACTGCCAGAGGGTTCAAGTCGAATCCGACAATGTTATCCAAGATAGCTTCAGCTACTTTACCAATGCGTACCCGAGGTTGGCTTTCTGCATGTCGGATGGCACGATGAATTGCCTGAACTAAGAAAGTCCCAGAGCCACAGGCTGGGTCTAAGAATCGGCTACCGAGAGAGCCAGTATAACCTGCTTTGTCGACCAAATATCCAGCGAGCCAACCCGGCGTATAATACTCTCCCAAATCGTGTCTGAGTTTTTGGGGAACTATTAGCTCATAAAGTTTCTGGAGTAGGTCCTGGGTCCATTGAGGTTCCAGAACTGGAGTAGCTGGCTCAAACTCCGCTAAAGCCCGGACTATCCCTCGGATGGCCTCGGCAAGCGCGCCTGTCCATGAGTCCAGATACCAAGAAAAGAGGTCGGCTTCGAGAAAGTTCTCAATTCCCCGAGCGCTGAAGGCGTAACCTGACTCCAGATGAGAGAGCCTTTCACGCAGCCTGTCGTTGTCTAGCGCGGGCAATTCGGCCACAAAGGCCTCTACGGTGCTTTCCCTCTGCATCGCCAGAAGTTCAACGGCGATGAGTTTCATCAGGAAAGCGTAGTACGTATGGATTGCAAACAGAAATTGTTTGAGCCTTACTCCACCGGGCATTTGATAGAGGCGCGCGGTTTCCTCGGCTGTATGTTCGGCTTTCTCCAACTCTTGCCCGTAAACCACACCAAACAGGCGGTCCCATTCCTGGAAGAAAGTTTTTACCCGTGAGGGACCTGTGCGGCGCTGTGCGCGCATGACCGCAGAGTAAAGTTCTGAAAGGGCTTGTTGGGCTACAGTATGAGCCGGGCCAAAAACGCTGGCGAGATGCTGGGCTGTCAACGGACGGCGAGCCGCAGCACGAGCAAAAATGAGGAGGTTGGCAAGACTGGAAGCATTGACCGGGTAGGGACCAAGGAATTGGAACCCTCGAATGGGCGGCCCATGGGGAAAGAGACCCATCTGTTCTGCCCGGCGCACAGGAACAGGGGGTTTCAGAATTCGAGCCGTGCGAGAGAACCGGCAAAAGAGAATTTGCTCGCCATCAAGAGAGACACCCACCATTTTCTCGAGCGCGTCCTCTTTCTGAGCCCCGTATTGCTCGGCTTCCCCAGTT
>Ga0082335_1000842_pt1 | contig 72022 bp, 82 predicted proteins | sample Subgrocontami58m_FD_72375 | JGI IMG/M metagenome (GOLD analysis project Ga0082335, IMG submission 72375) | Subsurface groundwater microbial communities from S. Glens Falls, New York, USA - GMW37 contaminated, 5.8 m (SPADES assembly) (version 2) ... | reverse complement strand
CCGACGACTTTTATAAGCTGGCCGTCGGAAATCCCCGGAGAGATATTAACCTGAACCTCCTGCCTCATCGCAACCCGGCCGGCACCGCTGCAATCCTTGCAGATCTTATTCGGAATTTCTCCCTGGCCATGACAAGTCGCACAGGTCCGCACCTGGGAAAACTGGCCGAAGAAACTGCTTCGCGTTTCTCGGATTTCCCCTTTGCCGTCACAGGTCCCGCATTTATTGGATCCGGCGCTTTTATCGCTTCCCTGTCCCTTGCAGGTCGCGCAGGAAGACATTGTTTCATAATTCAGACGCAAAGCTTCCCCTCGGAAAGCTTCTTCCAGCGTTATTTCCTTTATAAGTTCGATATCCGCACCGCGGTTGTAAGTCTTCCGCTTCCGGCCCAGACCGCCGCCGAAGAAGGCTTCAAAAATATCGCCGACATCTCCCATATCCTCTCCTCCGGAAAAATCAAAACCAAATCCGCCCATATTGCCAAAACCGCCGAATCCCTGGCCGCCTCCGAATCCTTGCGCCCCATCGAAATTCTGGCCGAATCGGTCATATTGCGCGCGCTTCTGCGCATTGGAAAGCACCTGATAAGCTTCGTTGATTTCCTTGAATTTCGCCTCATCGCCGCCGGATTTGTCCGGGTGATATTTGTGCGCCAATTTACGATATGCTTTTTTGATATCGTCTTCGTTAGCTCCTTTTTCGACTCCGAGAGTCTTATAATAATCTTTTTTCATAGTCTTAAAGTCAAAAGTCTAAAAGTCATAAAGTCTTAATAAATCCGGAAAGTAACCTAGAAATATCAACGGTTAAATTATAATAGTTTTCATGTTTTTCTTTAGTTATATATTCCAGACTCAAAGCCAGATACAACATCGATCTTACTTCAGCGCAAGAGCCCTTGGCTATAAATAAGAAATATTTAAACTCCTTATCCCCTCTGCGCTCGAATCCCTCGGCGATATTGTTCATTATTGATACGGATGCGCGCTGAAGCTGATCTCGAAATCCAAAATCTTTACTATTTTTAAAATCTTCATAAATAGCCAATGTTAGTTCCTTAGCTTTTTGCCAGGCAATTATATCTTCAAATTTTTCTATTGTCATATTTTAAATTCAGAATTTTACATTCTGACTTTATAGACTTTCAACTTTATGGACTTTCTGACTACCCCACCAGAATAATTTCGCGTGTCCTGGACTCAAGCCCGATCCGCGCAAAACCGGTAGCCAGCAGAAGTTCATAAAGAATATACGACGGCAGAGCGATGAACCAGCGGATGAGGAATCCCAAACTTTTTATCGTGAAGAAGGTCAGAAGGAAAACCACATACGGGATCAAGGCGCGGTATTGCTGAGGAATGGAATTGAACTGACGGAAGAAGTAGGCGTAGAAAACATCGCTGACCGTGTCGGTATTCTTGAAAATGATCCCATAGGTTGCAGCCTGCTGGCGGAGCTGATTGGTGATTTCCGCAACCGCCTGGGCTTTCGCGGCCGGAGAAAGCGATGTGAAAGCCGCTCCGAACTGCTGGGCGGCGGTCGCTTCGGCGAATTTGGAAACAGTCATGTCAACGGAAAAATCCTTGGAAACCAGAAGCTTGACGACTGGCTCCGACGGTTTCAATATCGTCCGGATGGTCTCCTTGGAGGCGAAAGACTTCCCGACTCCGTTCACATCCACATAAAGGATGCTGACGAACAAAGACAGCGCGGTGATGGCCGGCGGGAGAAGATTTTTTTCAATGCGGAAAAACTGGATCTTCATCTGATTTTCCATTTCCGTCCTGCCCTTTCTCAGGGAATTCATCAAAAATACATAGAGCAGGACTATCGCAAGCATCACCAGCCAGGACCAATATTGCAGGAAGAATGCCGACAGCGCGAGAGTCTCCAAAAGAACCAGCATGGACTGGATCTTGAATGACTTCACGAAAAGAAGCTGAAGAAGGAAAAGCGAAAGGAACAGGATATTCCCGACTATCACGAGCAGGACGTTCCCGGAATCCAGTCCCCCGTTGGTTACGACGGATTCAAGCGCATAACCGAGCAATCCGGCTGAAACTATATTGAGCAGGGCGAGAATCCCGAGCCTCACGCGCGACAAATCCACATTCGCCGCATCCGCCTGCCGTTTGAGTAAATTTTCGTCCATATAGTTATTGTAACATTTTAATTAATTTAGCAATCATCAGTCAAGAGTGCCAATTAATATCTTGGTCCCAATTTTCTCTTTCTTTTTTTAATATTTTTTGTTAAAATATATTCAGATAAGATTTTTATGTTTTCTAATAAATCTTTCCTATCTAAATTATCAAAAATTTTATTTCTAATAACATTTTTAGAAATTGCAACATTGACAATCTCTCTTAGTGAAGCTAAAGTGCCTATAGGCACTTTAGCTTCACTAAGATAAAAACCACTAATGAAAATCTGGTGGTTTTTTGTTATGTTAACTTGCAATCGAAAATTATTTTAGATAGCTTAAGGTCTTCTGATTGCCAAGATAATCATAAGTTATGACCTTATTTTTACTAGCAGAAATAAATTTACCAAAATACTGTTCTTTGAGCGGGAATAGCTTAACAAGCTTACAAAAAAGATCGTCAATATCTTTAGCGATAAGTCCGCCAACAATTTTAACTATAGCAGTTTTCTTTTGAATTCTGCGCTTCTTATTAAAATCCCAATCTATAGTAACTAAAACTCTGCCTTCTTTTTCAGCTATGTGCAATACCTTGTCATCCGCTAATCCTGATCTTTTGTAGTCATGAGTAATGTGCTTAATATTAAAACTGCTCCGCTTATTTATGCGGAGCAATCTTTTTCTAGGGGGCATGCCCTCATCTAAAAGAAAACTAATTGTATTTTTCATCAATAAATTTGCTTGCAAATTCTAATGCTATATCAACTTGTTTTTCTGTAAGCTGGGGATACATTTCTTTAACGTGCTTACCAGTTCCATTACCATTTTTAAGCTGGTGAAGGACGGCAGAAACCGATATTCTGGTGCCACTAATCACTGGTCTCCCACCTAATATTTTTCTATCACTAATTATTTTTGACATTTATTTTATGCTTACAATTAAATTGTATCATAATAGTAAATATATTGCCAAAAGTCAAGTTATCCACAACCCTATAAATCACAATAAGAATAAATTACGCTATCTCTTTCCTCTTTAATCCATGCGTAATTAATCGTCTCTCCCTTTTTCCCGATTGCATTTAGTTGCCCCCAATAGGCATATGGGTATTTCCCGTTTGATAATTCTTTTCCATTATTACTAACAACGACCACAACATGGCCGTTGACACTCTCTTTCCTTCCCGCGATTACTAATTTCCCCTCAGTCGCCTTCCTATTTGCCTCAATTCCATCTGGTAATATTTTCCAAGGCGGATTCTGTATTTTATCAACTATATCATTCGCCTGACCGCTTAATTCTATATTTAACTCACCTGCAACCGCCTTAACAAATCCACTACAATTATCCTTATGGATATTCCAATGTTTCTCACAGGCATTAATAATATCTATAGATTCAGAGGGGATTTTTTGTGATATTCTCGAAGTATTTACTTCTTTTGAAATTTGTTCATTTCGTACCAAAAATGAAGAAATAAATTCAATAATTTTCTCCATCATTTTATCTAATTTTTCTTTCCAATTGTTCTAAACGATCGTAAACTCTGCCCATTCTTATATCTAAGAAGATTATCCATGCCCCAAATAATAAGAAAAGGGATGCAGCTGGTCCGAATATGAATCCCAATAAAACAGCTGCGCCTATTATAAATAGCATTGGACGGGGCATCGCCCGACGAAATGATTGCGCAGACACCTCTAATATTCTAAGTAGCGCCTTTATTGCTTTTGTCATAACAATTTAATTAATTTATTTTATTTCTCCTCCCCTTCTTTCGGTTCTTGTCCTGAGCCTTCTTGTGGTGAGCCTGCCGAACCAGCCGGGGGATTCTGCGCCTGCGAATTCATGTGCGCTCCGATTTTCTGAAGTTCTGCGGAAAGTTCAGACAATGCTTTCTTGATCGCCTCCGGATCGCTTGAATCCTTAACAGACTTCAGACTTTCGACTTTGGACTTTACACTATTCTGGATGTCCGCCGGAACTTTGTCACCCGCGTCTTTCAGCGCCTTGTCAGCCGCATAAGAAGTGCTTTCCGCGGTATTTTTGAGTTCAACAAGTTCACGCTTTTTCTTATCCTCCTCGCTGTGGGCGGCGGCTTCATTTTTGAGACGCTCAACTTCCTCTTTGGAAAGACCGGTACTGGCTTCGATTTTCACGGACTGAACTTTTCCGGAAGCTTTGTCTTTTGCGGAAACATTCAGAATGCCGTTCGCATCAATGTCAAAAGTGACTTCAACCTGCGGAACTCCGCGCGGAGACGGCGGGATGCCGTCAAGCATGAACCTGGCCAGCATCTTGTTGTCCGCGGCCATTTCGCGCTCGCCCTGAAGGACATGAATCTCCACAGAAGTCTGGTTGTCCGCCGCAGTGGAAAACACCTGGGTCTTTGCGGTCGGAATAGTGGTATTTTTCTCAATCAAGCGGGTGAATACTCCGCCGAGAGTTTCAAGGCCGAGAGAAAGCGGGGTGACATCCAAAAGAAGGATATCTTTGACATCGCCCTGCATGATTCCGGCCTGGATCGCGGCGCCGACAGCCACGACTTCATCCGGGTTCACGCCCTTGTGCGGTTCTTTTCCGAATGCTTTCTTCACCGCCTCAATCATAGCCGGCATGCGGGTCTGTCCGCCGACAAGAATGACTTCATCTATATCCTTCACTTCAAATTTCGCATCCTTGACGACTTCAAGAGTGAGTTCAATGGAGCGGTCGATATACGGCTGGACCAATTCTTCCAGTTTCGCACGGGTGAATTTCAAAAGGAAATGTTTCGGACCGGAAGCATCTGAACTGATATACGGAATATTGATTTCCGTTTCAAATGCGGAAGACAGTTCGTGCTTGGCTTTTTCCGCGGCTTCCTTCAAGCGCTGAAGCGCGAGCGGATCCTTGGAAATATCCACGCCGGATTCTTTCTTATATTCATTGACGAGGAAATCGATTATCTTCTTGTCGAAATCGTCTCCGCCAAGGTGGGTGTCTCCGCCGGTGGCTTTGACTTCCACGGTATCGTCCGCAACCTCAAGGACGGAAACATCGAAAGTTCCTCCGCCGAAATCATAGACGACTATCTGCTCGTCTTTCTTCTTATTCATTCCATAGGCAAGAGCGGCCGCGGTCGGCTCGTTGATGATTCGGCTGACTTTGAGTCCGGCGATTTCTCCGGCGTTCTTGGTCGCCTGGCGCTGGGAATCGTCAAAATAAGCCGGCACAGTGATGACCGCTTCTTCGATCTTCTCGCCGAGGATCTTCTCCGCATCGGCTTTCAACTTGGAAAGCACCATCGCGGAAATCTCTTCCGGCTTGTACCAGTCATCTCCCATTTTCACTTCCACGCCTCCGTTACCGGCGGCGCGCATTTCAAAAGGAAGGACTTTCTTGTCGTTCTGGACCATCTCATCATTGAACTTGCGTCCGATGAGACGCTTCACTGAAGCGATGGTGTTCTGCGGATTGGTGACCGCCTGTCTTTTCGCAAGCAGACCGACGACGCGCTCTTTGGACTTGCTGAACGCGACAATGGACGGAGTGGTGCGGTTGCCTTCGGCGTTCTCAAGCACGCGCGGCCCGCTGGCTTCCATTATAGCCATCGCTGAATTGGTTGTTCCTAAATCGATTCCAAGTATTTTACTCATAGTTTTATTTTTATTATTTTTTATTTAATATTTCCCTGCTCTTATATATAAGAGCAAACTTTTTAAAATTACATATTCCTAATTCCATATTCTTAACTCACAAGCTTCACTCTTGCCGGCCTTACGACTTTCCCGCTCAGCAGATATCCGGCCTCTATCTCCACCGCCACTGTCCCCGGTTCCTTATCTGATTCCATTTCACCGAGCGATTCATGGAAATTAGGGTCGAACTTATCTCCGGGACTCACCTTCATCTTTTCCAGCCCCTGACGCTTCAATACATCCTCCAGCTGGCTCTTTATGATGTATACGCCCTTATCCGCGCCTCCGTTTTTCTCCATGGACCGGAGTCCGAGTTCAAAGCTGTCCAGAACCAGTATCAGATCGCGCATCACCATCTCCGAACCGAATCGCGCCGCATCCTGCAATCTCTTTGATTCGTCCCGCTGGTAGTTCATCAGATCCGCCTTCGCACGTTTCCAGCCGTTCAGATACTCATCGCGCTCCTTCTGCATCTTTTCCAGCTCGGCAGACTCAGTATTCTGTGCTGGCTCTGCCTTATTCAATTTTTCATCTTCTTTATTATTTTCCATAGATTGTTTTATTAATTAAGTCCGCAAAGTCCAAAGTCTATAAAGTCAAAAGTGGAATGCGGAACTACTTTATGGACTTTCTGACCTTCGACTTTCGACTATTCATCATCATGAAATGAATTCAATAATTTCAGATATCTTTCATACTCCATACGCTTCGGACCGACTATGGCGACCAGAACCCTGTTCCCGTTCATATCAAAGCTGTCCACGATTACGGAAAGATTCTCGCTCTGGGTTATCGGACTTTTCTTTCCGATGAAAACCTTCGGTGCCTCCAGGGCCTGGCAGAGCTCATCTCCGATTTCCGCCAGCCGCCTGTCCAGCATTTCAAAATCCCGGATCACTTCCTGCATTTCGTCTTTTGTTTCAACGTCCAGATGATTGAAAAGGTCATTCAAACCGCTCTTATAGACTTCCATTCCTTTTTCCATCTGCCCGACGCCCAAAAGCCGGGTTTCCTTTGAAAACGCCTCCACGAAATCCTTCAGGCTTCCTTTTTTCATTTCCCTGTTCAATTTTGCCGAAGTCCGCTCACGCAGAAGCTTGCGGGAATCATTCACGTTGTCATTGGTCTTCTCCACGAAGAACTGATATCCCTTGTCGGTCGGAATCCGGCCGCCGGAAGTGTGCGCCTGCATCAAATAACCATCCTTAGTAAGCTGGTTGAGTTCGTTCCGGATGGTCGCGTCCTTGACTCCGAAACCGTATTTCTTGGCGAGCTCCTTGGAACTGACCGGCTCACCGGTCTTGATGTATTCCTTTATGGCCGCTTCCAAAATTGATTGCGATCTGGCGGATAACATAATAGACCTATTATAAAAAAATTGGCACTCGATAGTCAAGAGTGCCAAATTCAGATTGATTTAACCGCCCGGGAATATATATACTGCTATCAGCAACCCGCAAACGCAGTGAGCGGAGCAGTCGTCGCATGACGGCAACCTGAAAGGAGGAAATATGAAAGCCAGACTGATCTTCTATCCGGATGTCCTCCAAGTCCATACCGATCAGGAGCTGACTGCCAAATCAGTTGAGACATTCCACGGCATGGACTGCAAATGCGAAGACGATTCCAACCGGGGAGAACTTGAAACAAAGATCCTCGGAATCCGCGGCGTCGAACCTCCGATGCAGATAACCCATTATACTTTCTATATTGCCAAGGGGAAGGCATTTAATTGGAATGACCTTGTCGAGCCCATCGTCAAGGCTATTATCCTCACTCTTGATCCTATGAACGGCCTTGAACAGACTGAACCGGCCGTAGAATTCTACCTGGCGAACCTCAATGACACCGTATATCAAAGAAGGTATAAGGCGCTTCCCATTCCACCCATCTATACCCCGCTTAAATCTTCCGCCAGACCCAATCCTCCCCCGCCGCCGGCGCCTCCAAGCACGCCGCCTCAACAATGAGGCGGTTTTTTAATGGAATGCCTGAAAAATCGATGTGTTATACTGAAAGTAATGCGAATCATCAAGGGAAAATTCACCTGGATAGATGTCCAGAATCCGACGAAGAAGGACATTGAATTCATCCGCAAACAGCACAAGTTCCATCCGATCATCCTGGATGAACTTCTGCATACCTCCGCCCGCTCCCGCGTGGAGCTTTATGAAAAATATCTTTTCATGACCTACCACCTCCCTATCTATGATAAGGGCCTTAAAAGCTCCCGCAAGGGCGAAGTGGATTTCCTGATAACCAAGGACAAGATCATAACCGTTCGCTATGAAGACCTTGAACCGCTGAATAACTTCTGGCGCCGATTAAGCAATGATCCGGTATTTAAAGAAAGGGCCCTCGGCGAAAATACCGGCCGGATGATCTATTATATGCTGGAAGAAATCTTCTTCTTCTCGCAAAGACAGCTGCGCCATATTGAAGACGGAGTTTCCGAACTTACGAAAGACCTCTTCCAAAATGAAGAGAAGAAACTGCTTGCGGACATTTCCTATCTCAAGCGCGACATTCTTGACTACAGCATCATCAGCAAACCGCAATCCATCATCCTGGATTCGCTCCGCGAAGTCGGCGGTAAATTCTGGGGCGATGAAATTAGGATATATCTTTCCGATCTTTCCGGAGATCACCTCAAGATCATGCAGCTTTTGGATAACTTCAAGGAAACAGTAGACGCGCTGGAACAGACCAATTCTCAGCTTCTTAACGCGAAGACCAATGCGGTCATGCAGAGATTCACAGTTCTTGCCTTTTTGACCTACCCTATCGTCATTCTTACGTCCTTTTTCAATGCAAGCATCATCGACAATCTGATCAGTCACAACCCGATAATTTTCGGAGCGATTTCTTTTGTTGTAATTTTAGTGACAATCGGCCTGTTGGTTCTCTTCCGAAAAAAAGGCTGGATTTAAAGGGAAAATTAAAAACAAAAAGAAAAAATAAAACTTCATCCCGCCATTGGCGGGATGTTTGTTTATGGGTTAAAATTTAAGAATCGACCATGATTTCCATATATAATACGCTTTCGGACAAAAAAGAGCGGCTGCCGAAAAAGAAAAGGATTGAATTCTTCGTCTGCGGACCGACGGTCTACGACTATTCCCACATCGGCCACGCCCGGACCTACATCGCCTTCGATAATATCGCCCGCTACCTCAGATCCAGGAAGGTCGGGCTTTTCTATCTGCAGAACATCACGGACATAGACGACAAGATAATAGACCGCGCGAACGAACGCGGGATTTCCTGGAAAAAACTCTCCAAGGATTTTGAAAAAGCCTACTACCGGGACATGAAAGTCCTCGGCGTCCGAAGCGTTAACAGATACGCCCGCGCAACCGACCATATAAAAGAGATCGTCCGCCAAGTGAAGACTCTAATCAAAAAAGGATACGCCTATGAGATACCGGGAGACGGCTGGTATTTCGATCTCTCCCAGGATGCGGAGTATGGAAAACTTTCCCGCCGGACCGCCGGCCAGGCGACTGACGGAGTGAGCAGGATAGATTCCAGCAGCAACAAGAAAAATGCCGGAGATTTCTGCCTTTGGAAATTTTCTTCAACGAAAAAATCCGGGGAACCGAACTGGAAAACCGAACTCGGAACCGGACGGCCGGGCTGGCACATTGAAGACACGGCCATTTCCGAAAAATTCTTCGGACCGCAATATGACATCCATGGCGGAGCGGTTGATCTGAAATTCCCGCATCACGAAGCGGAGATCGCCCAGCAGGAATCCGCTTCCGGGAAAAAACCATTCGTGAAAATCTGGATGCATACCGGATTTCTCCTGGTCAACGGGGAGAAGATGTCCAAGAGCCTCGGAAATTTCACGACCATCCGCGACTTCCTCGGAAAACACAGCGCTGAGACCCTGAGGATGATGGTCGCCTCCCACCTCTACCGATCACCGATCGATTACACGGAAAATCTCGCCGACCAGTCCGAAACTTCGGTAAAGCGTATCCGCCACTTCCTCGCCCGTCTCGGCCTCTTTAAAAAATCCGGAACGATTTCCGCGGAGATTAAAAATCTCCTTTCCGCGACAGAACAGGATTTTGAAAAATCCATGGAAGACGATTTCAACACTCCGGGAGCGCTCAGCGCGATCTTCAACCTGATCAACAATCTGGAAAAACAGATCTGGGCCCTTAACAAGTCCGAATCTTCGGCTATCCGGAAACTGATCGCGGAAAAGATGGAAATATTCGGAATTTCCCTGAAAAAACCTGTCAAAATTCCCTCGAAAGCGGCCAAGATGGCCAAGGAGCGCGAGTTATACCGAAAGCATAAACAGTTTATCCAGTCCGACGCTATGCGCAAGGAACTGGACGCGTTAGGATATATTATAGAGGACACGCCGCAGGGGCCATTGGTCCTGCCGAAATAAAAATTCTGAGGTTCAAATTTTAAATATTTTGAAATTTGATTCTTCATCGGCTTATTCTTCTGATTATTTTTTAAATTCATATTTTAAATTCCATGTCGACAGCGCTCAAACTTCCGCCGCAAAATCTTGACGCCGAACAATCCGTTCTCGGCGCGCTCATGCTTGATAAAAATGCCGTCATCAACGCCGCGGACATCCTGACCGAAGAGGATTTTTATAAGCCGGCGAACTCAAAGATCTATTCCGTCATCCTTTCGCTTTATGAAAAGCGCGAACCTATCGACATTCTCAGCGTCACGGAAAAACTGAAGAGCGAAGGCATCCTTAAAGAAATCGGCGGACAGACTTATCTCACCCAGCTCATCGAGTCGGTTCCTTCATCGGCGCACGTGGAACATTACGCGAAGATCATCAAGGAAAAGAAAGTTCTCCGCGAACTCATCAAGACCTCGGCGGAAATAACCGAGAACGCCTTTTCTTCCAGCCTGGATGTGGAAGAGATTCTGGACAACATAGAGCAGAAGATATTTTCCATCTCCCAGCGATCATTCACGCAGAAATTCGCTCCGCTCAAGGACGAACTCAAAAACGCATTTGAAAGGATCGAGAAACTTCATGACGGCAAAGGAGCGATGCGCGGAGTTCCGACCGGATTCGCCGCGATCGACAACATGCTTTCCGGATTCCAAAAATCCGATCTCGTGATTCTGGGCGCCCGCCCGTCTCTCGGTAAGACTTCCCTTGCCTTGGATATCGCCAGACATGTGGCAACCAAGGAAAATCTGCCGGTGGGAATTTTCTCATTGGAAATGTCCCGGGAACAGATTGTGGACCGCTTCATCTCTTCAGAAGCGCAGATTCCGCTCTGGGAACTCCGCACCGGGCGCCTTAAGGCCGACGAAGACTTCGAACTCATCCAGAACGCTTTGGACAGCCTTTCCCGCGCTCCCATATATATAGACGACACTCCGTCCCCGACGATCCTTCAGATGCGCTCAATGGCCCGCAGGCTGCAATCCGAGCACGGCCTGAGCCTCATCGTCGTCGACTATCTCCAGCTCATCCAGCCGAGAATGCACAGCGAAAACATCGTACAGCAGGTAACGGAATTCTCCCGCGGACTAAAATCAATGGCCCGCGAGCTCAATGTCCCGATCCTCGCCCTTTCCCAGCTTTCCCGTGAAGTCGACAAACGCGACAACAAGCGCCCTCGCCTTTCCGATCTCCGCGAATCAGGCTCCATCGAACAGGACGCGGACGTGGTCATGTTCATATACCGCAAGGACAAGAGCGTCATGAATCCTCTTGCTGATGACGACACCACCGCGGAAATCATCATCGCCAAGCACCGCAATGGCCCGGTCGGAACCGTGAAACTCAAGTTCGATCCGGAAAAAGCCAGCTTCCTGACCATAGACAATTACCACAACAATGCTTCCTAGTCCCATCCGAAATTTCGTGGCGGTATTTTCCAAACTTCCGTCCATCGGCCCGCGCCAGGCCACACGCCTTGCGTTTCTTATCGCCGGACTCGGGAAATCCAAAATCCGGGAAATCGCGGATGCCGTAGCCGGACTCGCCGATCTGACCACCTGCGCCCGCTGTTTCCGCACTCATCTGGGCTCCGGAAAATTCTGCGATATATGTTCCGATCCGACCAGGGATAAAAGTCTTATCGCCATAATTGAAAAAGAGACCGACCTCCTGTCCATTGAAAAGACCAAGAAATTCCACGGCTGGTACATGCTTATCGGAGAACTTCATAAGACCGGTGAGCTCGAACAGGAACAGAAGATGCGCATGACAAGCATGAAAAATTTCATCCGGCAGGAATTCGGATCCGCAGGAAAAGCGGATGAAATAATCCTGGCCGTAAATCCGACCGTCTACGGAGACCTCAATGCCGCTCTTCTGAAAAAAGATCTTGAAGAATACGCGAATAAGATAACGCGCCTCGGCCGGGGCATCCCGACGGGCGGAGAAATCGAATTCGCCGACGAAGATACGCTCGGCCAAGCGCTTGAAAGAAGAAACTGATAGTCTTACTATCTAATCAGATAGTTTAAAACTGAATAAGAGATTACGATGAAAGCGAAAGCTGAAATGACTAAGAAAGACCTGCTGAATGCCTGCGCGATTTTGACCGTCCTGAAGGACGGCGGAGAGTTCCTTCCATCCGAAATTCAGAAAAGGTCCGGTCTCACTTCCCGACAAACTGTCCTCCTTTTGGAATTCTTATCGGAAAAACTTTATGTCATTCCGCGAGTTGTTCCTGAAGAAAATAGGCTTCTATTGCAATACGGCGCGAGCAAGCGCGGACTATTATTTTTGAAAGATACAATACTCGTGCATGGAACGAATCAAGTAATCAACTTTACGCTTTCCGGGAAGGAGCTGAGGGAGACGCTAAACTTTTCTAAAAAACACAAATGCGGTCTGGAAAATGACCAGCGAACCGGCAGAAAGAAAACTGGCGCAATCGGCGGAAGCATCACTTATTGCTTCACGCCGACTTCACTCGGAACCATGATGGCAATTAAATGCGCCTGCGGTAAAAATAAAAATATCACTGATTATGATTCCTGGTAAAACAAAAGCGACTCACTTGAGTCGCTTTTTATTTTACAGATAATACTTCGAGTTCTGTAAAAGACTGGCGATGTCCTTTCTTTTTGCGATAGCGGGTCTTGGAGTGGTATTTAAATACAATCTTAGTCTTTTCTTTATCCTGCCTCAGCACTTTGACACTGACCTTGGCTCCGGAAACATACGGAGCGCCGACATTCACATTCTCGCCGTCGGCAGTCAGAAGAACCTTATCCAAAGACAAAGTCGCGCCGGCTTCGGCTTCCAATTTCTCAACTTTTAATTTGTCTCCGACAGACACCCTGTACTGTTTTCCGCCGGTTTCAACTATTGCGAACATGGTTTGATATTGAATGGATCCTGTATGAACTACGGGATAATTTCCGAGGATGGAAATTAGATAATAGAAATAATAGCATTAACCGCCAAAAGAATCAATACCATATATCCCAGCGTCGCTCCGGCGATGACATAGGACAGGAACCGCTCCCGGGAATAGAAAACATGTGTCAGAGCGAGATTTATGACCAGGACGATGGCTGCGGTCACGATTATATCAAAAACATCGCTCTTCTCCCCGAAAAAATCCGCCCCCTTGAAGCTGTCGAAGTGGATAACCAGCACATTGGAAGCATCAAGGATGTTCGTATAGACCAAGGAAAAACTGACGACCCAGACCAGCCCGGCAAGCAGAAAGAAAGACGCAACGTATCTATCTTTTATAAAATCCGGTAAAGCGAAATGTTTCATATAATGGTAGCCCTAAGGAGGATCGTCCTCTCGGTCGCCGCGGGCGACCTCTTTGAAACCCAGCGGTTTCAACGCTCGTTTACGAAAATAAATTTTCTACACTCGCTGCATCCGCCACGGGGAAACTCCCGTTTCCCCGGCCCCTTTCCCAAGTTCGCTTCTCTTTAAATATCAATAATTATAATTCTTTTATTTGTAGCCCTAAGGAGGATCGAACTCCTGTTCTCGCCTTGAGAAGGCGGTGTCCTGCCACTAGACGATAGGGCCATTTTACACTTTAAATCTTACAATAAAAAACGGCCTATGAAAAGCCGTATTATTCCTTCAGACGGACGAATCTGCCTATCTTTCCCCAGGTCCCGCCGGGGAACTTCAGATGACACTCGTCCTCGCCCTTCAGGCGGAAAATCACGACAGCCGGGTTATTCCCCCCGGGATCGAAAATGAGAGCGTCATCCTCTTTGGAAATAAAGCAGACGAAAAACCTTTCCTTCAGGACCATGCAGTCTTTTATGTGTCTGTTTTCTTTCGGGAAATAAACATCAATCTCGATCGCATATTCCTGCCAGTGCTCCTGCAGATATTCCAGAGTCATCAAAACCTCAAAGAACTCACTCTGAAAAGAGTATATGACGGGAAAATAATAAGTGCAAGAACTACACGGCTTTTATCTCTTCGACTATCTTGTCGAGGCCGATGGAGTGCGAAGCCTTGATGAGTATGAGATCGCCTTTCCTTATGAGCTTCTGCACTTCCGGCGCAGCCTCTTCCGCAGTATCGAATGAATGGATGTTTTTCTTGGGCATCCCTTCTTTTTCCGCCGCCGTAGCAATGAACTTGGCGCGCGATCCCACGGTGAAAAGGATGTCGAAACGGCCGGAAACCAAACGACCGATGTCTTCATGCGCTTCCACGGTATATTTGCCTATTTCCAGCATATCGCCGAGCACGGCGACCTTCCTCTTCGCCTTGAGATTCTCGACTGTGTCTATGGCCGCGCCCATGGAAAGCGGCGACGCGTTGTAAGCATCGTCCAGAATGAAAGTCTGTTTTACTCCCGGAATCAATTTCCCTCTTCCGGATGGAGCCTTGAATTCGGAAAGCGCCTCGGCGATTTTCACCAGATTCAATCCGAAAATTATACCGAGACTCGCTCCGGCGGCCGCGGCATAAGCCTGCGCCTTTCCAAAACAGCCGTCGAGATGGATCGGAACGAAGCTGCCGGCATAGTTCAATTTGAAGGAAATCCCGGCCGGATTAGCGCCATCCATACGGACTTCATAATTGGTTATCCGAACTTCCGCTCCCTCGCCGAAACCGAACGACATGATATGCGCCCTGGTCCGCTCCTTCATCTCATAGACCGCATCATCATCGAAATTGAGCACCGCAAAACCGGTGGACGGAAGATTCTCGATTATCTTGGATTTTTCCCTGGCCAGCGCCTCAGGGCCGCTGAAAAATTCCACATGCACCGGAATCTCCCCGATGGCCGTAATCACTCCTATCTGCGGACGGGCGATGTCCAGCAGATACTTCATGTCTCCCGGCTTATCAACGCCGTATTCCAGCACGAGAAGTTCCGGATAGCGCATCCGGAATATGAGACGGGAGAATGCCAGGAAAATCACCTTCAGCCAGAAAAGCTTTCCTCCGATCTCCGGATAATCGCCCAGAATCGTCAGCGGAACGCCGAGCTCATTGTTGAAATTTTTCCGGTTGGCCCGGACATGCCGATACGGCGAAAGCGTGGAAAATATCGCCTCTTTAGTGGAGGTTTTGCCGACACTTCCGGTCACGGCTATGACTCCCGGCTGATACTTGCGAATGGTCCAGATCGCCAGCTGACGGACGAAATCCTGATGGAATTTTTTAAAATTTTCCCTGTTCATTTTTATTTTTTATCCAGATGATCCGGAGTTACATTATAATAATTCAGGATGAATTCGGAAAGCTCGCGGAAAGCCGGGACAACCGTCGCACCGGCCAGAGGAGCATCCGGCTTGTCGATACGGATGAAAACCGTGAACTTCGGCTCATAGGCCGGCGCGAATCCGATGTAATTATGTATGAACTGATCGGAATATCCTCCGCGTTTGAAATCAGGAATTTGGGCGGTTCCGGTCTTGCCGGCGATGTCGAATTTCGGAATCTGGGCGATCTGCGCTTTTTTCACGGCAGACACCATCATGCCGGTGACCTGTCTGGCCGCTTCTTCGGAAATGACCTTGCGCACCACCATAGGCTCTTCACTTTGGAGTATGTACGGTCTCATCAGATTCCCTCCGTTCGCAATAGTGGAAAATGCATTTATCATCTGAAGCGGAGTGACGGAAACTCCCTGGCCGAAAGCGGCGGTGGCGAAATTGATCTCACGGAAACTCTTCTTGAGATTTTCCAGGTTTCCGCCAAGCTCCCCCGGAAGGGTGATGCCGGTTTTCTGGCCGAATCCGAATTTAACCAGATAATTGTAAAAAAGGTCCGGGCCGATAAGCTTCTCCGCATAAGCCGCGCCGGTGTTTATGGACTGCTCGATGACCTCTGTCATGGTTATCTTGCCGTGAGCCTTAAGATCCCAGTTCTTTATCGTCTTACCGTCCAGAGTCAATGATCCTGAATCGAAATAAGTCGTCTCCGGAGTAAGTTTTTTCGCATCCAATCCGGACGCCATAGTGACGACTTTCATGACCGAACCCGGCTCATAAACCGCCTGGACTACCGGATTGAGATAATCCTTTATGTCCGATTCGGAATAATTGTTCGGATCGAAATTCGGATAACTTCCCATCGCAAGTATCTTTCCGGTCTGCGGATCCTGGACGATCACCATGCCGCTTTCAGCATGAAATTTCTGGATCGTGTTCTGAAGAACCTCCTCTGCGCGGGTCTGGATATTGGCGTCAATCGTCAATTTGATGCTCTCTCCCGGAATCGGCTGGATCGCGCGATTCCCCTCCATTCTTCCCGGAGCGCCGGAAAGCAGGTCTTCAAAATTAAGCTCCAGGCCGTAGCGGCCGGTCGGATAGTTTCTGTCTATGGTCGGCGCCACAAATCCGAGCAGATGCGAAGCAAGGCCGGCCATCGGATAGTAGCGATAATTTTCTTCCTCGAGATACACCCCTTTCAGCTTAAGATTCCTGACCTGTTCCACCTGGGATGCGCTCGCCTTCCTCACAAGCAGCTCATATTCGTCATCCGGCTTGCTGAAATATTTCTCAAGTTTTTCCGGCTCGATTGAAAGAACCGAAGAAAGGACGGAAGCATATTGCCTCGGATCTGAAATATCCTTCGGAACCGCGAAGATCGTCGGGTATTCCTTGGTCATCGCCGCGGCGATGGAATTTCCGTTCCGGTCAGTAAAATAAATATTGCCCCGTTTAGGAGTCGAAAGACCGGCCTTCTGGGCGGCGACCCTGGCGGCATATTGATCGCCATTCTTTATCTGAAGCTGATAAATATTCCCGACAAGCGCCAGATAAAGAACGGTGAATGAAAACGTAATTATTAAAAGTCTTGATCTTTTCATCTGTTGGCTAACATCGCGTATTCTAAATAATCAGGATTTCTGTCCTGGATGAGATTCTGCTCCTGGATAAGCGCGGTGAGATTGCGGATATCGAGAATACGGTACATTTCATTCCGCATATCGGCATTGGACGCCTCCAATTGCTGTATCGTTTTCTCCTGCATGCTGACCGAGAACTTCAGATTCACATTTAGATTATAGAAATAAATGCTCAGCACCACGAGAAAAAGGAACAATCCGGCGAAATGCAGGAAGGCACCCTGTAAAAGACTATTTTTGTTCGGTTCTATTATTGTCATTTTTTATAAAATTTTTAATGCGCGGAGTTTCGCCGACCTGGCCCGCGGATTGCGCGCCGTTTCCTCGATTCCCGCTATGATTGGCTTCCTATTTATTCGCTCGCCCGATCCTTCTTTTTCCAGCCTCTGGAATTCGTCTTTTACTATCCCGTCCTCCAATGAATGGAAGGAAATGACCGCCGCCCGGCCGCCCGGCTTCAGGATCTTCGGCAGATCCGCCAGGATTTTCCTCAAATTTCCGAATTCATCGTTCACATGAATGCGGAATGCCTGGAAGGTCCTCGTTGCCGGATGTATCCTGCCCTTCTCATAACCGGACGGAACCGCGCCTGCGACAACCCTGGAAAGATCACCGCTCGTATTGAGCCGTAGCCGGTTTTCCCAGATCGCTTTAGCGATCTGACGGGCATATCGCTCTTCGCCGAAATCCCGGATGATCCCGAAAATCTCCTTTTCCGACATCCGCTTCAGGAGATCCTTCAGAGGAGTCCGTCCTGCATCATAGGTCATAAGCAGAGGTTCGGATCCGGATTCTTCCCGGAAACTGAATCCTCTTCCCCTGACAAGCTGGTCGGATGAAAATCCGAGATCCAGAAGCAATCCGTCTGCCCTGGGAATTTTTGAATCCCCGACCAAGTCCGGAATGTCAGCATAATTCGCGTTGATGATTTCGACATTGGAAAAATTCCTCATTTCTTTTTCCAGCTCCGAAACCGTCTCCGGATCCCAATCAGCCAGGAACATCCGTCCGCCGCCGATGCGCTTCAATATCTCACGCGCATGGCCGCCGGCTCCGGCGGTTCCATCAATGATCAGGTCGCCCTCTTTCGGATCGAGCGCTTCCATCACTTCATTTAAAAGAACAGGTTCGTGAATCATATACCGAGCTCGCCCAGCTTTTCCGCAATATCGTCGCCGGACGCTTCGGTTTTCTCCTTATACTTCTTCCAACTCTCCTCATCCCAGATTTCCAGACGGTTATACAGACCGGCCACTATCGTCATCTTTTCCAGGCCGGCATACTTTCTCAGATAGTCAGGCAACAGGATCCTTCCCTGCGAATCAAGTTCAACTTCCATAGCGCCCGCAAGCATCAGACGCGCGAAAGCCCGGGAATTGGATTGCGCGATCGGAAGAGCGATTAGCTTCTGCGCCAACTTCTCCCATTCGGTTTTTTCAAAAAGAAAAAGGCAGTGATCAAGACCTCGGGTGACAATCGCTCCGGAGCCGAGAGACAGCCGGAATTTGACCGGAACAGCCAGTCTCCCTTTCTGATCTATTGAGTGTTGGTATTCTCCGATGAACATTGAAATATTTTTATTTAAATCATCTCTATGCGGAAACTGCTTCTAAGATTTTCTCCAGCCCTCAAACGAGAATATCTATAGATGGAAACTGCCGGAATTCCGACATTGGTCGGAATGAGGCGTAAGCGGCAATATCAGCAGATATTGAACGCTGATTCCAGAGATAGATATTCGAGTAACTTATCCCCAGATTTAAGGCTTATCCCCATAGTTATCCACAATTCCCCACTACCCTTTCAGTTTACACCATTTTCCCCTCTGGGCGCAAAGAAGCTGCCCCACCCCCTTAAAAACCCTTTATTCATGAGGAAAAACAGCCCTCCGGACATAGTTATCCACACGCCTAATTTCGAGAATATTCATATTGAATTCCCCACCGCTTTGGTCTACCATGGAATCAGCTCCAAAAAAACACAAGGAAAATGAGATGACCGCAAGAAAAGCGGCCGCCATATTCGCCATCCTGATACTCCCAACTTCAAGCCGGGCCGAACCGGAAAAAGCCCTGGAGATTTCCACGGCCGCCTATGAAGTGAAATTCGAAAACTTCGGATTCTTCATCCGGATCGGCATCGCTCTAAAAGGATTCGATTTTCTCGACTGGAAAGAAATGCAGATGGAGATGGCTTCCGAATACGACCCAGAAACATCCAGCCGGACGATCAGGAAAGTCTCCATAACTCATGATCAAGGAAAAAAAATTCTTCACTCTTGAAAAAGACGATGGAAATTTCCGGGGCGGAATGAATGTGGACATGCCCGCGACATTCACTCCGGAAGCAGCCGAAGCCTTTCTCGACATCTGGAATTATTTCATCGACGGCCGGTCAGAAGATCTGACAGTGAATGTGAAGCCGCTGGCCAAGGAAAAGCACGGCAACAACTTCCTCCGCTGCCGGCTCCGCAAAGAACGCGGCGATGGTCTGACAACTATCGTCTCCATTCCCCCGCCGGACAAAAAGAAATATTCCCGCATCGAAGCGCTTGTGAGCAATGGGAATCCGATGATGCTGGAAATGGTACTTCTCCAGCTCAAAGGCGGACAAGTCATCAGACTTATCCGCAAACCGCAGTAATGCGGATTTTTTTCGTCCAAGTAATCAAATACGCTTGACCGGCTTGTACTTGGGATAGCCTGCCTGCCGTAGGCAGGAATCCCCCGGAGCGGGGAAACCTTATTTATATAGCTGACTTTCAGCGATATTTTGCAAATTTACAGCCAAGCGAGTAATATTATAAGCAGTTCATGAAAACAGGGCGGGAAGATGAAGATCCTCATCTCGCTGATATTCGCCATATACGCGGCCTCAGTCCCGCTGAATGCGGCGGAAAATCCGGAAACCAGATTCCAGGTGACGCATTATGAAGTGGACATCCAAAGCGGACTTCTTGCGCCGATAGTCTGGATCTATCTCCAGGCGAACAATCTGAACTGGGATGAAGTGAGTATCCGGACGACTTTTGAGAAAGACGCCGCCGGCGGGGAAAAAGTGACCGAAGTGGTCATGTGGCCGGATAATGTGGAAACAGAGAATCCGAAGGAGTCGGACATAGTCTTCCGTCTGAGCCGGGATACGCATACGGTCAGCTTCATAAATTTCCTCAACAAGACGAAATTCAAGGAAGCGGAAGTTCCCTACCTGCTCGACCTGTTCACCTATCTCTTTGACAGCCGGAATCAGGAAATAAGATACGAAACCCAGAATATCTTTGATAATGTTTCCGGGAACATGCGCAGCAGATTCAACAAGAAAATCGACGGCGATGACAATATCGTATCCGTCGAATCGATAAACAGCTCCGGGAACGCCAACGGCTGGATCGAAGTGATAATGCGGTCTAAGCCGGTAAAGCGCCTCGAAAAGATCACCGCAAGGCTGAAAATCGGAGGGATAAAAGTTATCCTGACCGAGATTGTAAAAGAAGAAGACGACTGACCGCCCGAAGGGGCGGTTTTTTTGTGCGCGTTGCTGGAATCGGACCAGTTTTATAATCCCAAAGCTGTTTATCTGGGGATAACATCAAATTATTAATATAAACCTGTTGTGCTATGATAAGAGTAGATTTAAACAGGCCATTGACGTAATTCGTGATTTGTAATATAATAATCCAAATCTATACAAGATTAGTGAGTGCTCAGTTCAGGGCAGATTATGAGATTAGATGTTGCATCAAGACCTATAGGTCTTGTCCGGAGGATCGGCATCTAACCCCATAATCTATCCTTAACTGGGCATTTTTTATTTTCAGAAATTTATATATGCATATCTTACCAACATCAGTCTTTAGTTTTTTCCTTTAATTCAATTACAAACATTCTCTCTGAATCATTATCATCTAATTCCTGCGGTGTATATCGTCCGGCATATTTTCCTGGATTGATGTTGTATTTACCGAAAAAAGATCTTGCTGGCACGTAGATCCCTGAACTGCCAGGTTTCAATTTTAATGAATCATCCTCTTTGGCCTTAGAGAATTTGAAAGCTATCGCCATCCTCTCTTTATCATAAAAGACCTTAAGAGCGACTGAATCTTCAAGCTTATAACGATTATAAAAGCCAGAACTAAATCCGAAGCCACCGGTTCTGCCGATACTAATTATAGGGGAAAATTTGCCCTTAAAGGAAGTAAACTGTTCGAATTTATATTTATTGTTTTCCATATTAGCTACTATTTTTATATATTTTTTAACATTCGACTTATTTATATAATACATCAACTCCCAAATATATCAAGTCTCTATTGTGAATAAAATGTTAATGATATAAATGTTGAGTTATTTCTTTATTTTATCTGATGGCGTAATAAAATAAATAACCAAGATTCCATTTATTTTCATCCTAAACGTACCGTTCGTTAAGGACGGTTACCAATCCGACGCTTCTGTCGGCTCCCCGACTGTCCGTCGGGGCTGAGCTATAACTGATTGTGCGCGTTGCTGGAATCGGACCAGCGACCCTTTCAATGTGAATGAAATGCTCTACCACTGAGCTAAACGCGCGATGACTTAAATATAAATAAAAAACACCCCGCATTCAAGCGGGGAGTTTTTCATGAAGTCTACTGCAACTCCGCAGTAGCACCGGCGCCTTCCAATTTCTTCTTCAAATCTTCGGCTTCGTCCTTCTTCATTCCTTCCTTGGCGACCTTCGGAGCCGCATCAACGACAGCTTTGGCTTCGGTCAAACCGAGACCAAGAGCTTCGCGCAGAACCTTGATAACCTGTATCTTCTGGGAACCTCCTTCTTTAAGAAGAACGTTCCAGGAGGTCTTTTCTTCAGCCTCCGCAGCGCCACCGGCGGCTGCTCCACCGGCCATGACCGGCATTGCGGCGGAAACTCCGAACTTCTCTTCCATGGCTTTCACCAATTCGGAAAGTTCGGTGACTTTCATTTCACCTATTTTATCCAACAGATCTTTATATTTATCCATAGTGATTTTTTAATTAATTTTATTGAACCTTTTTCGCCCTTTCATTGAGCGCCATCATCGTCTGCTTAAGCGGCATAGTAAGCATCATAGCTATCTGAGCCAAGAGCACTTCGCGTGACGGCAACGTGGCTATCGCCTTGAATTCATCGGCGCCCACCACCCGCTTATCGGAAGCGTCAAACGCTCCCAATACGGCGAAATTCCCCTTCTTCCCCTTCACGACTTCTTTCGCGAACTTATGGACGATCGGGGCGACGCTGCTGAGATCGCTCTTGGAATAAACCGCGGTCATCTGTTCCTTCATCATCATCGGATCGAACTTGATGCCGAGTTTCTCCAGCGCGATATTGAGCAGGCGCTTTTTAACAACCTTCATGTCGGCATTCACCTTCTTGAGCTCGCGGCGTAGCCTTTTGAATTCCTCCACTGTGACGCCCTTGAATTCGGAAAATACCGCAGCCTTGCTGTCGTTCATGCCTTTGGTGGCCTGATCGATCATGGCTGATTTCTGATTTTTTGTTAATGCCATAATATGTATGTTTTTTATTTATCGACCGTTTATTTTCTGTTCATAGGCCTCGGGCCTTTATAAACAAAAAGAGCCGCGATGGCCCATAGACTTCACCGACCAAAGTCGGCGAATTGAGATAATCCTCGGTAGGATTTACATCCGCTTGCGCGGATACCTACTGTCTACGGAACTTAATCAGAATAATCAAAAGATCGGCGAAAGTCAAATGAAAAAACCGCCTTTCGGGCGGTTTACTTTTTAATGCTGCCGACAGAAAGCGCGACGATATCCTTGCCATCTGCCTTATACATCTTTGCGGATACGGAATCCCCTTCGCTCACCTTACCGCGGTTTTTAAGCGCGGCGATCTGATCCCGGATATACTTGTCGAACTTGCGTCTGAGCAGCCTGATCCCGTGCTCGGGATGATCGCTACTCTCCTTGACGATGAAATCTTTTACATCGTCGCCGATCATAAGTCCGATTGGAAATTTCTTTCCAAGCTCGGTCTGGAAATCCTTGATTATGATTTCCAGGATATCACGGAGCTGCCTGTCTTCATAAGATACGAGGATCTCGACTCTATCGAGATGACTGAGCAGCCTCGGAGAAAAATAATTCTTTATCTCTCCGATGCTCCGGAGATACATTTTGTCATTTTTATCCTTAGAAGAAACGGAAACGGTTTGAAAACCGAGACTCTTGCTCTTATTGGCCTCTTCCGGATGAACGCAATCATTGCAGGATATGAAGACAAAAGCATTCCGGAAAGAGACTATGGCGGATTCTCCTCCGGACTCCCGGACCAGAAGCCCTTTTTCGAAAATCCTGGCCAGCTCATCCTGGACAGCCGGCTTGCCCTCCTCAACATGGTCGAAGACAACAATTGAACGCAAAGCGTTCACTATCGGCTGGAATATTTTGTAGGATTCCTCGAATTTCTTATCGAGAGCATCGAATTCTTCCTGAAGCTTTTTAACTGTCTCCTCATCCGCTCCGGAAGCTTTCACCTCTCCGAGCCTCTGTGCCGCATCAATCCTGGCATTCGCGGTCTCATTGTGAGCATCCAGCATTTTCTCCATCGGCTTGCTGGAAGACCGGACGCGCCGGTAGTCATACTGGTTCAGATCCCATTGCGAGAGAGAAGTCTGGAAAAAATTACCGCAAGAAACCGTAGTCAGCGCATCCGGATCTCCGAACAGAAAATCGGCGAGCAGATTCGCCAGTAAAGTTTTACCGGAACCCGGACCTCCGACCAACAGACACGTATAGACCGGCCTGTTGTCGACTTTCAATCCGGAATAAAATCTGTCGAGAACCTTAGCGATGCGACAAACGGCTTTTTCCTGACCGGACATCCTGCCGGCGGCGAATTCGATGAATTTCCGTCCGGCGGGCCCGAAAGAATCGAGATCTTTCTTCAGCGCATCGGTCATTTTGAGCGCCACTCATTCAAAGAACTTATATAAAATATACTCCTGAAATATTTAAAAAACAAATCTGCGGATAAAAAAAGGGAGCCACTTTCATGGCTCCCGAATATCTTACTCAAGAGCGTTCTTGAACAGCTTCTTCCGATCGACAGTGAACGGCTTATCCGCATAGCGACGCATCGTCGGATAATCCAGAGCAAAGAACACCAGAGGACCGTTGGCGAAACCGCCAACCGGCAGACCATAGACCATCGAGAAGACGTTCTGTTCGGAGCCGTCGATCTCGCGACCGAAAGATCCTTCGCCTTGCTGACAGCCGGTCTTGATATGGACGATACCGCGATTGACGCGGACACCGCCCTTGTGATCGTCGCCGGACAAGTTACAGATAGGCAGACCGACTTCGTAATGCTCCTGGCTCCGACGCTTGCCGCGAGCCTGGGTCTTATCCATCGCGCCCTGCTTATGCTTGAGAAGCATCGCGTAGCAAGACTTACCATTGACGATGAGCGCGCCGCGCCCTTCGCCAAGCGGACCGTTATGCGGAGAAGAAAGCCCGCTATCGACGAAGTCAACCAGATTGACCCGGTTGGTCTTGATCAAATAAGTAAGAAGGGTCTTCTTAAGAAGATCATTGATGTATTCCGCATCGGAAACATAGAACGAAGTCTTCTTGAAAGTATTCTTGTTGTGATTGCCGGCAATATGCGTGATTGCAGAGAACAGACCCTTGAACGAGATCTTAACCTTCTGACCGCGCTTCAAGATCCGGACGAAATACTCCAGATGAGGTTCCAGGGACTTAACGTACCCTTCGACCTGCTGGCGGAAGTCTAGGACACCGTCCCGGATCTTCTGCTCAAGAGCGATTGTGATGATCTTCTTCAGCTTTTCAGCTTCGGAATAACCATTCGAATCCATGATCCTGAACATCTCCTTGCGGAGATCTTCGGGAAGCAGATAGGTCGGATGGACATTCTTCTGATAATCGTGATTCATCTGCTGACAAGCGTCACCATCATGCTGATGCATGACAATCGGAGCATCGCAGGAAAGCAAAAATTCTTTCGCGACCTGCTGATGATATTTCTTATAGAGAGCGATCGGATCATTGGGACTGGCGTAGAGAAGGATATCGTTCGCGCCGTAATGCGAACAACCTTCCTTGTGACCATAAAGCATCTTGAATTCCAGTTCCTTTGCGGCCAGGAAATCCTTGAGACTGGCGGCATTCTTGAAGATTTTCTTATTCTTAAGAACATCGCTGGTCCAGAATTCCACGCGCCGGATGCCATTGATCCACTGGAAAGAAAGGATGCCGGATTCGAAACCGCTGGACTGGACCACTTTCGTGATCGCATCCTTAAGGATGTTCTGGCCCCGGACAACGTGCCGGAAGCGCTCAGAATCAATACACATGGCCTGCTGAATGATCATGCAGACCTGCTTATCGCCGGGAATATCCGACGCCTGGTAGGTGACGAACTTCTTGTCGAAACAAGGATTGAGTCCGGAAGCGAGGATGATGTCGGGAATCTTCGGGGCCATGCGACCCTTTGAGAAGCTCTCGACTTTCGCGGCAATCATGGCAGCCAATCTGCCGTTTGATTTCGCGGATCCCTTATCAGCCGTAACCATGACCGAGTGCCCATCGCTATCTTCCAGATACGCATCGCCGACGCTGATGACTTTCGCGTTAGGGATGCGGCTCTCGTACTTTCGCACGATATAATAAGCTACCAGCATGCGCGCGCTTTCAACCGACTCGTCGATGATATTGCCGAGGATGGCCCAGATGTTGAGGAATTCTTTGAATTCCCGCATCTTCTGATTCATCTCCTGCTTTTCATTCTCGTTCTTGCACGAGCGGTAAAGCTTCTTGAGCTTATTGTAATTCAGAGTGGCCTCAGACCGGACCTTGAAAAGTCCGACCCGGAGCAGCTCGTTTGCGTAATGCATGATCAGTTCGTCTTCGAGTCTTCCGAAGACGATAGCGACCGGACCGCTGTAAAGCGGTTTCCCTTTTTCATCAGTGAACATTTCGTTCAACATGTCAGTCGTATGCGCGAGGCGCACTCGCAAAGTCATGAAGGCCGGTTCACCTTTTTGAAGAGATTCCTCGACGGACTGAAAACCTTCCGCCGAAGTCACCGCTTTAGGATAGGCATCCTGAAGCTTTTTGGCATTGATGCGGACTCCGGAAACCTGCGTCTTATACGCACGCTGACTTCCATATCTTTGCGTAAGCATGTACATCACATTGCCGTTGACAAGCAAGAGCTTAGCTTTCTTGGCCTCTGCCAATCGGAGCATATTGCGAAGGATATCTTCCTTATCGTCGGTGGCGGTCAAAGAACCGACCATCGGGGCGCCGAGGGAAACGATCTCACCGCTTTCGCCGGGAATCCGGTACGGAGTTTCGGCCGTAGTCAAAGGCAATGCCTTAGGCTTCAGCCGGTTCTCGCCGAACAGATTCTGCATGCGAGCGGTGACATCAACCTTGATGTCTTTGGAGATCTCTTCGTCAGTACGCTGAGCGATAGGCTCTTTCTGGTTCTTGGCTTTGTCTTCCATATCATCCTCTCCTTTTGATAGATTTAACTATCGAAGTTCTGCCTATAGATTATAATTTTTATCCTGAAAAGTCAATGAAAATTCGGCTGGAAACGGTGTATAATTTCCGATCGATTTTTGACTGATAAAAAAGCCACCTTTGAGGTGGCTTGGATCATTCAATTCTCCGCCTTTCCGTTGTTTCTCAAGCGGGGAAGGAGATTTTTCCCGTGCATTTTTTCAAGCTTGCTTATGCAGAGATCGAAATCTTCCGTTCCATTGGCGCAACTGAGCAATACGGTCGGTCCGAAAGACTCACCTACCCCGCCCCAACGGAACCAAAGTATCAAACACTTGGACTTCTTATCTTCGAAAAACAGAAGCTCAGGAAGATCGGTGGAATGCCTGAAGGCCCTGAGTTCCACATCAAAGACATTTCGCCCGTACATAAGCGCAGCGATTTCCTCAGAGGTCATCCGGCGAAAATCTTCAACGAGATACTCTTCTTCCTTGATTTCCAGCCCGGTCGCCATTCTGATTTTTATCTTATCAGCATTAATGACGACCTCCATCTCTCCGACGCCGACAGCAGATTCGTCAGTCGGGGAAAATCCGAGATAACGGCCATTGAATTCTTTCACGCGAAATCCTTTTTATGAACTGACAATATACTAATGCAAAGTAGAAATAAAATCAAAATAAATTTCCGGCCAGCACAGACTTCCTAACTAATTATTCACTTTTGTATTTGGTCCTAAAAAGTTTTTACTCCATGACAAAACAGATCTCACAATCTGCTTGATTCTCTTATCACGGGTCTCAGGCAACTTCGCCCGTAAAATCCAGCGATAATAAGTCCTCTTAAGCGATGGAGAAAGCGATTGGAAATTCTCCCCAGCCTGCTCATTACCGGACAAAGCCTTTTTGAGCTCGTCAGGCATCTCCGGATTTTTAGGAATGCCATGATCGTGAGTTGGCTTAGCCAATCCTAATCTGTAAAATTTCATTCCCTCCCTGGTCATTAGGCCTTTTTTGATCAGATCGCGCGCATATCGCAAGGTATTATCGCTCCATCTACTTGCGCCAGTTCTCTTGGAAAAATTACGGAGAAAAGTATGCTCGTCAATCCGCTTTATAGTGGTATCAATCCAGCCGAAACATATCGCCTCCTCTATCAGCTCACGATGTGTCGGCGCAGGCGCGCCGGTATGGCGCTTATGAAGAATCAAAGCGACTTTATTTTTCCGCAGATGATTCTTATCCAGCCAGCGGCGGAAATCCTCTTTTTTATAGACGACTATTTCCGGAATTTTCATTTCTGAAATTATCTTCAACGATGGGGGCAACCGGCCCAGCAGCAAGGCCGGCGCATACCGCCCTTCAGTTTGGAAATCGCCTTTCTGATCCGGATGTCTCTTGTCTCTGATTTTTTCCCGGAGATGACCCAGCAGATCCATTCATTGCGCGCAAGCGGCGTAATATCCTCCCAAGCCGATTGCACGGCCGAAACAGAAGCAAGCGCATTCCGCAGATCTCCCGGTATTTTATGGACTGAGCCTTTTTGGGACATAAGACTATTTTATCAAATCCGTCCTTCAAATACTAAAATCGCCCGCATTTAAATTTAAAAATAAAAATATCCATTGAATAATTTCGCTGGAAATATTATCATAAACTCAGTCATTTGATGCCAGGGAGTTAAAAATGAAGAAATCGGGAAAGAAAAAGATGCGAAGTCTGGCATCTCTCGATTTTGCGGAAATCCAGGAAACCACGATTGCGAGAGGACTTAAAAAACTTGTCCGCAAGCTGAAGAAAATTCGTGGCGCAGTCCGCGTCCTTCATCACGACGACCCTCCATGCACAGCCAGACTGAAAGATGGTTATTGCGAATCCTGCGAACTCAGGCCGGATATGCAAAGTACCGCACTCTACCCCTATTGCCCGAAATGCGACATTCCGCTTAAAAGCAGTCGTTGCTCAGACTGCAAGAAAAATTTCAAAACTTAAATCGCCTGATCGGCGGTTTTTTATTTTGCCGAATTACGAATCAAAACTTCAGCGGACATGGATGATCGGGATAATACTTGGCCAACTTTTTAAAAGAAAAACTGCCTTACTGGCAGTTTTGCACTATATACATATTCCCGTCCGCATCTGTCCGCAGAAAATCATACTTCTGGATTTTTCTTCCCTCCCGGGAATGCCATTCGCAGAACTCTGCGGCGAGCGCCCGGAGAATCTCTTCCCTGTCACGAACCTCAGCGGAAGATCGTTTGAGCATTTTAAGGTTGTCGGAAATTGCCGAAGACATCTCATCAGAAAATGAATTTTTGACAATTATTTCCTGCCTGCCTTCGAATTTCGCCCGGCGATTTAAAGTTCCCAATCTGCGCAGCAGTATAGTACTGATACGCGAACTCAGCTCCTGCAGACCGAACCGGCTTCTGAATCCATACTTATCACAATGACGCAAAAAATCCCCTATACATTTATCCGTTGGACGGAAAAAATCGTCTAATTTATTTTTCTCAGTCATGAATGCTTTCTTCTATCAAGCTTCTGGATAAGAGCTTAACCCGTCAGCATTAAATTGGCAATAATTTTAATCGAAATTCTAAACAAAAAAGCCCTTTTGGGCTTTATAAATGAGGCGGCCAGTTATCGATTATTGATACTATATCTTCATTTCTTGCCTTTGCGAATTTGCGAAGGCCGGCCGGCATCCTCCCCCACTCTTTATCCTCATTCTTCATGGCATCGAGCAGATCCATAACGGTCCAGGAATTTTTCTCAGGAGGCGGGCACAAACATCTCACTACAACCTTAGCCTTATCTGATTCCGAAAGCTTATTCGTCCAGCGTTCATATGCGGCGATGACTTCCTCATCCGTCCTTTCGACGTAAGGCAATCGGCCATCCTTTATTGATTACTGAAATAAGATTATCAAGATATTTATCTGAAATCAAATAATCATCCGAAATGCCCCACGCTGCTGATCGCCCTGAACGATTTTCTAACTAATTTGAAAGCGACTCAATGAAGCTCCTTGTCTTTGGCCCGAATAATCCCAATGCCGGCTGGATATTATGTTCCTTTTGGAATCCAATAAGAGCTTCCTGCGTGGATGATCCGAAATACGTAGTTTCCTGTCCTTTTGAGCCAAGACCCCCAGCTCTGACCGGATATCCGCTGTCATTGAGGAATTTCTGGAGAAGGCGGACTTCTTCGTCTATGGAACCAAGGATGAAGTTCTTAGTGAAGAGCCCCTTATATTCTTTCGCAGCTATTTTTATTTCCGATGGGATAGGGACGTTTCTTCCGGCCAACTCCCGGATAAGATCACGGAGCTGGGTCATCAGCCTGGAGAAGAGGGCTTCTTCAGACTTTGATTCAAATACAGGCTCGGGGATAACTTCGGGCTTTGGTTCCGGTTTAGATTCCTCGACGACAGTGAACTTGAGGGAGTCAGAAGTTCCTCCGCCTGGGCCGGGATTATTCACATATATTTCATATGTACCTGCTTTAGTCAGATATTCTGATGGAATGATGGCAGAGATCTTCGTAGGGCTGATCGGATTGGTCACGAGTTCATTCCCGTTGAATATGACCTTGGAATCGGAGATTATGGGAGAGCCGAGGAAGTCTTCACCAGTTAGAACGATTTCAATATCTCCGGAATTGACGGTTGTGGAATCTATCGAGATTGAGTAGAGGGTCGGGTAGGGGCTTTTACGTGGAGGGTCGGTTTGAGTAGAAATAACTGAAGCCGGCAATACCCCGCTCAAAATAGTTCCGCCACTACCAACTGCCCAACCGGTATTTGCATCTACAAAATAAACTCCAAGAATGTGATTTGAAGTTCCAGAAGTTTGCGCCGACCAAGTTGAGCCGCCATTTGTAGTAGTAAGAATAGTTCCGCTATTACCAACTGCCCAACCGGTATTTGCATCTACAAAATAAACTCCTTGAATTACATTTGCGGTCCCGGAAGTTTGCTGATTCCATGTCGTACCGCCATTTGTAGTTGCAAAAATAATACCCCCAGATGCAGAACCGCCAACTGCCCAACCGGTATTTGCATCTACAAAATAAACTCCATTAAAATTATGACTACCACCGCTGAAACTATAAGTTTGCGCAGACCAAGTTGAGCCGCCATTTGTAGTCACCCTAATAGTTCCTCCGCCAAAAGATCCACCTGCCGCCCATCCAGTGGTCGCATTTACAAAAGAAACTCCCGAAAGCTGCATAGTCGTGCCGGAAGTTTGCGCAGACCAAGTTGAACCGCCATTTGCCGTAGTCCTAATTATGCCGCCGGCGCCAACTGCCCAACCGGTATTTACATCTACAAAAGAAACTCCAAAAATCTGATTTGCAGTCCCGGAAGTTTGCGCAGACCAAGTTGAGCCGCCATTTGTAGTTGCCAAAATAGTTCCACTATCGCCAACGGCCCAGCCGTTATTTGCATCAATAAAAAAAACTCCACGAAGCGTATTCGCCGTACCAGAAGTTTGCGCGGACCAAGTTGAGCCGCCATTTGTAGTAGTAAGAATAGTTCCGCTATTACCAACTGCCCAACCGGTATTTGAATCAACAAAATAGATCCCCCTAAGGTCGTTAGCAGTTCCCGAGGTTTGCGCAGACCAAGTAAATGCAGCCGATGCATGATCGAGTGGCACTAAAAATATAAAAATTATTAAAAAATAAATGGAAAATAATTTCCCACGAAAAATTCTATTTAATAGAATCATAATTATATAAATAATAGCATAACTCAACGATGCTGGCATTCGGCCTAGCAACAGGGCCTACGCATCCCTCATTTCAGTTTATAGAGTGCTTTTTCAATCCTCGTCTCCGCTTTTTTCCCAGATGTAACCCGGCAAATCCACTCATTTCGCTCTATTCTACCCTAATAGTGGGAGTTCGATGAGCGGCTGGTTCGAACCCGCACCAAAATTAAAATATGCCCGACGGGCATATTTTAATTTGCGGGCCACCTTGGACGATTTTCGAACGCATTTGATGGATTTAGCTCTATCTGAATAGATTGACCTTATCCTTTTAATTTTTGTGGAGGCGAAAGGATTTTCTTCGGGCTTGGCTCAGGACAAGTCATCTAGGCGCCAAGAGCTTCGACAATCTCATTACAAGTAATATAACCTAATTTGCCATCAACAAGCATTTGCTTCTTTGCGCGCTATTCACTTTTTTCAAACCAAGGCCTTTTCAAAATAACCTCGCTGTCGGGGGTGGTTATAAAATAGCTCACTGCGGTTAAAATCGCCAGAATGAGCAAAATTTTAAAAATGAGGTAAAGTTTTTTCATCTTATTATGAAGCGGAATCAATCAACGTATCTATCCCTTTTAACTCCGACTCACAACCGGGGAATTTGATTTCTTTTTTTATGCCATTCAGATTAATAAGATAATCTATGTACACATCAGTGACCATTTCCGCTTCGCAGGATTTATCCATAATTCCGGAATCCTGAATTTGCTTGATTATCCTATCCATTAAGTTTTTATCCAACTCCTTCTGAGTGGTTGGATAGATAATTGTTTTTTCTCCATCCGGAGTCATCACTAACTCGTTTGATTCCATTATCAACTTGCCCGAAGAGTAAAGATAAGTGTTGAAACGGCAACTGCCGCCATATTCGGATTTAGTACGACAAAAACCGACAAAAGCGCGCTCGGCATATATCAGATTAGGGTCCTTTAAAATTGAAGTATCACCTGATTCGTTTGAAGTGATAGGCGCCGGTTTGGGCGGCAGGGCGCAACATGTCCAAAAAAAATATGTATAAAATCCGAAAAGCAAAACAATGGCTCCCAATAGCAGGATGCCGGCCAATGCCCATTTCCATTTTTTATCGAGAACGAGAAGTTTCATATGGTTACAGACTGCACACCACAGTCGCTTTATCATTACCTAAAAAAATCGTTCTATCTTCATTTCCATATAAAGTAGCTCTGACATCTACGCTTTGTGATGTTCTGCCAGTTCTTTTTGGACTATCCAAAACCCCACCAGTCGAATACGACCAAGCCGTAGTCGCCGGATTTCCCGAAACGCGTAGCAACTCGTCTGATCTGTCTGGATAATTATTCCAATAAATCGTTTTCCAACCGCCAGTTAACATTGTAGGATTTTGGTCAGTCCCCCCTGCCCAAAGTGGATTTGTGTGCAACGATAACACATTGCTGATATCTCCCGTCACCTTTCCCGACGCCTTTATAACAAACAAATAATCAGGATAACCCTCAATGGACTGCGGATGCACGCCTACTATTTCACACGAGACGGAATCTATGCTCACCTGCGGAGTAACAGAAGGACCCGCTGGCAATAGTAAAGTCGGCTCATCTTTTGGTTGGTCCGAAACATTGTCAGACCCCTTATTCACAACCACTACAAGATTTTGACATCCCTCGCCGCCGTATAAATCTTTGGCGCATAATCGGAAGTTGTAGGTGCCGGTCTTTGTGGGTGATCCACGAAGCGTGCCGTTTAATTCCAGAACCATACCCGGAGGCAAAAAACCAGATTTTTTTATAAATGAATATGGTGGAGTTCCGCCCCTTGGGTCGGTTGTTGTGTCGGAAAGAGCTCCACAAGTTGCGCCCGATATGGCAGAAGGCGGCTCGCAAAAATAAAGTTCATAAGATTCGCCAACTATCGTTTGGATGTCATTCCATGGACCGATAGTAACCCCGCCCACCGAAGACGCATCATCCGCCGGTGTCAGTGGTTTTTCTGAAACAGGTTTTTCTGAAAGTGTGGTCTTGCTGACGTAACCGATCTGGCCGTTCGGAAAAGTAACCTCGACCCACTCCGGATATTTATCAAAAAGATTCCCGGGGAAAACAAGTTTTTCGTTTTGAGGCAAAGAGTCAATTATTTCGCATGACGTTGAAGGACATTCCCGGACATTCGCGCTTCCCGATTTTATATAGTACTCGCGACTTTCTAAAAACGCTGTCTCTGACGCTTTTTCCGAAATGCCTTGGACCAAAAGTCCGCCGCCGGTAAAAAAAAATGCAGAAAGTCCCCAAACAAGAAAAATACCTCTTCTTGTCTGTAAAGACGGTCTGCGCATAACGAGCGACGGTTTGAATAATCCAATTATCAATAATAGAAAACTAATCGAGCTTAAAGCAGAAAATATAGTGGTTATAATTAATGCTGTATTGCGGTCCATATATCCTAGTGTACCACAAAATTAATTAGAGAAATTTTCCACCAGCGAATCTCGTCGCTGCAGATAGGCATCCTAAGTCCCATCGCTTACTTTTCTAAATTTCTCCCCGTAACCCATTTTTTCGTTTTACGGGTGATAGCCCGCAGGGCTACAAATAGGTTAATTAAATTTTTTCCAGAGCGGGGGCGTACGGATTCAAGTTTTCGCTCGCGACCGGATGGTCCGCTCGCTCACCGAACCTTTCCGCCGCACCCCGACCCCCGTCTGGAAAACCCTCGGTTTTCCACCTTTCCTGATACGGGGTGCGGCTGGTTCGAATCCGCACCAAAATTAAAATATGCCCGATGGGCATATTTTAATTTGCGGACCCTATTGAAAGATTTTCGAACCGCTTATATACGCACTGAAAACTACTTATAAGAAAATTAATCCGCCCAAACAACGAAAGTGAAAACCTCTTCGTTATTCCCGAGATTGCGCCTGTATATGGAACTATTTCCTTTACTATCCCTTCGCACTTCTTTGCCCCATTCTGAGCGATCGGCCACATCTACATTGCGGGCATTAATAGATGGCGCCAAACTCACGGACGTATTTACCGAATCAAAATGTGAATAAATTAACTCAAGCTGTTCGTAATCATGCTGGTTCGGATGCTGGTTCGTACTTGGATCATTTGTATAGTCCATGCAGGTTCCAAGATTAGAATTGCTGAAATTCTCATCCTGGTGATCAAGGCCGAAGGTATGGCCAATCTCCTGGCACATAACAAGATTCCGCCATTCCGGCTTATTATATTTTGCAGTATTAAAATACGTATCGTTGAGTTTCACAACGCCTTGCGCGATGTGCTCCCCTCCAGTAATCCAAAACTGCGCAATTCCCAGCCAACCATTTCTTCCATATTTACTATTACACACTTCTATCCGGCCGTTTGTAGGCTTACATATTTTTGGATTTATCGTACTTAAAGCAATTTTTGTATCTAAAACAGATGAAAGGTTCCAATCTTGCGAAGCAAGATTGAGCGAGGCATCCCATGCGGCGGTATTTACCGCATCACCTATTTGCAAAGACAGTGGGTTCGAAGTCCTCGCCCAATGATATCCTCCCCATGAATGATTTGCATAAACAATGCCGGCCATAGACGATAAAATCATAATTCCTACTAAAAATATAATATTATTTTTCATAATATTTAATTATATTATTAATTCTTAGCGAAAGTCAAAAAAACGAAATTCCTTTGCGGGAATAATCGTTTCTAAATGACCGCCTTATAATGGCGGTTTTTTTATTTTACAAAATCTTTGCGGGGGCGTACGGATTCAAGGTTTCGCTCGCGACCGGATGGTCCGCTCGCTCACCGAACCTTTCCGCCGCACCCCGACCCCCGTCTGGAAAACCCTCGGTTTTCCACCTTTCCGGATACGGGGTGCGGCTGGTTCGAACCCGCACCAAAATTAAAATATGCCCGACGGGCATATTTTAATTTGCGGGGGCGTACGGATTCGAACCGTAATACCTGGTTTTGGAGACCAGAGTCCTAGCCGTTGGACGACACCCCCTTATAGGGATATTTTATATGAAATAAAAAATCCCGCAAGGGCGCGGAATTTTTTTCTATTTCTTCGCTTCCTTATGGGAGGTGTGCTTCCTGCACTGCTTGCACCACTTGCTCATTTCGATCTTTCGCTCCACTTTCTTCTTATTTTTGCGCGTGAAATAATTGGCTATCTTGCAAGTCTCGCAACGGAGCTTTATTAAGTTCTTGGAAAATTTGGAATCTGCCATATGCTGTTATATTATACGCTTTTCCTTTTAAAAAGCAATAACTGAGCCGATGGTCGGGATTGAACCGACGACCTACTCCTTACCATGGAGTTGCTCTGCCACTGAGCTACATCGGCGTTCTGTCTAACTATTTTACATTGTTTTCCAAAAAAAACAATGGAGCCACCTCCCGGATTTGAACCGGGGACCTTCTCTTTACAAAAGAGTTGCTCTGCCGCTGAGCTAAGGTGGCAAGTAATCCTGCTGATAGCATATAAAAAAATATGCCCTCGAGCAAGGTTCTGATTAATTTATCTGAAAATAATGGCAGGAGGACTATGAATTGCTTTGTTTTGAAACCACCGTGCCTTGATGGAAAATCATCTGCCAGTTACCGCCTATCCTCTTCCAAATAGAGCTTCGCAGCGAAATAATTTTCTGAACATCATTGATTATCTTCTCAGTTTTAAATGTCGTTTGCACCAGATCTTCAGATAATTCCCTGGCTTTGAAATCGCTGACTGTAAATTGAACCTTATCGACGGATAGTGATAAATTTTCAACAGTATCTTTTTTGTAATAAATTCCTCCGGAGCTTCCGAATTCCATAAAATCATCTGCAATTAATTTATCCAACTCATCACGTGAAGACCGGACTTCCGGTTTCAAAAGTGATATTTCCAGATCATAAAAAAATTTATCCATATTTAAATTTGTGGGCGCTGAGGGACTCGAACCCCCGTAGTCATAAAGACGTCTGGTCTACAGCCAGATGCAATTGCCGCTATGCGAAGCGCCCATTTATTCATTTTTTAAACTGTCTTCGACTGAATGCTAAGCGTCCGGCTTACTTAACACTATCAGATTTTTCCTGTTTTTCAACTCCTTCCGCCGGCTTGTTCTCTCCGGAGGAAAAAAGCTGTCCGGCCGCCTCATTTTTACCAAGCGAATCAGACCCGCGCAGACTCTTCAGATGAGCCGTAAGAAGATTATCCAGCTTCAATATCACAACCTTGAAACTCCGGAGAAATCTCTCCATAAGCATCGTCAGAAAAGCATCGGCTTTTTCAAGCGGAAGCCTGTCGAAAAGATCCCCGAAATAATCCTTGTTCCGGGACTGCATGGCCGAATCCTGCACGCGCGGCACTGCGCGCGCGAACAGATAGATGATCGTCGCAAGACTGACCATTATGATCGTCTGGAGAATGAAGTTGTACATCCCTTATATTATATCTGATACCGGGTGAAGCGCGCCACCTTCATGTTTTCGCCCACTTTGGCGATGGTAGCGGTAAGAAGCGCTTCGATGGTCAAATCCTGATCCTTGACGAAAGGCTGCTTGAGAAGGTCATCGACAGATTCCGGAGACATGGCGGCGATATGCATGGCCAGGTCTTTTGCGAACTGCTTCACAGGCTCGGAATGGGCCACGAAATCGGTTTCAACGCGGAGTTCCAGCATGACGCCGACGCGCCCGCCGTGGATGTAAGTTTCCAAAAGACCGGCGCCGGTTGCGCGCTCGGACTTGGAAGCCGCCTTTGCGATTCCTTTTTCCGCTATTATCTTCTTGGCTTTTTCGTAATCGCCCCCGGCTTCTTCCAGGGCTTTTTTGCAATCCATGATTCCCGCTCCGGTCTCTTCGCGGAGCCTGACAATCGCATTGCTCATGATTGTTTAAAATCTTAATTTTAATTTACTTGGCGGAAGCCCGTCCTTCCAGGACGGCTTTTTCAAGACGCGCCAGAATCCATTCCACGCTGTTTTTGCTGCGGTCATTGCACGGAACCGGATATTTCACGGTTTCCGGATCAGTATCGGAATTCATGACTCCGACGACAGGGACTTTCGCGATTTTCGCTTCATTCACAGTGATCATCTGCTTTTTGACATCAACGACGAAGACGACATCCGGCAGACGGTCCATATTTTCAATTCCGCCGAACATAGTGTTCATTTTGACGATCTGGCGGTCGAAATTGAGGCGTTCTTTCTTGGTGTATTTATCGAGACGGCCGGCTTCCTTGTCGCTCTTCAATTTCTTGAAATAAGCGACTCTCTTGGAAAGAGTCTTGAAGTTAGTCAGGGTTCCTCCGAGCCAGCGCTCAGTGACGAACGGAAGTCCGAGTTTCTTTGCGAGCGCGTTCACGGAATCTTTGGCGACCGGAGTGGTGGAAACAAGAAGAAGTATCCCCTTTTCAGAGACTTTGTTCTTCACGAATTCCATCGCCGTATCCAAAAATCTCAAAGTGTCCTCCAGATCGATTATTTCAACGCCGTTGCGGACGCCGAAAAGAAACGGCTTCATACGCGGATGGGTCTTCGCATGGCGCTTGCCCATATACATGCCGGCTTTCATCATTTCATCAAGAAGCGCCAACTTAGCCGGATCGTGCTGAACCGGAGCGGCGGCTTGTTCTTCTTTTAATTCAGTGTCTTTTTCTGCAACTTTACTCATAGGTAAATAGTATATACGAAATCAGAAAAAACGCAATAGCCGGATATCAGGAATTCTTCTCCCGCCATTCGTCTATCTTTCTATGGTCCCCGGAAAGCAATACCGGCGGGACTTTCCTGTTCTTTCCGCCGAGTTTGACCAAATCCGGTTTGGTATAGACCGGATAGCTGCCCTTCTTTTCCTCCAAAGATTCCAGCTTGCCGAGCATCCCCGGAACCAGGCGGGAAACCGCCTCTATCACCATCGCAGCCGGAAGCTCTCCGCCGGACAGGACGAAATCCCCCAGCGATATCTCTTCATCCGCAATATAGTCCGCCACCCGCTCGTCCACTCCTTCATAGCGGCCGCAGATGAAGATAAGCCGGTCATATTTGGAAAGACGGTGCGCTTCTTTCTGATCAAATTTCTTCCCGCGAAGCGAGAACAGGATAACTCTGGATTTTTTATTTTTACCCCTGATCTTTTCCACCGCCTTCGCAATCGGCTCAGCTTTCAGAACCATTCCCGGACCGCCGCCGTATGGGGAATCATCCACTTTCCGATGCTTATCATCCGCAAACTCCCGGAGATTATGAGTCCTGATAGAAATAAGCCCCTTATTCCGGGCTTTTTTAAGAAGAGACTCATTGAAATAAGAGTCTAAAATTTGAGGGAAAATTGTGATGATGTCGAATTTCATATTTATTAAACTTTACAACTTATCAGCCGAATAATCAAAAGAAGAAAAAGCCCCCGACCTGGGTCGGGGGGCTGAACTCATCAATAAGGCAGGATTTCTCCGGAGACAGTCCGGATGCGGGCCTTCGTCTCGGCGACGCTGAGAACCAGGACCGAATCGAGATTGACCTCGAAAATCACGCCATCAGGAGTTATCTGCCAGATGACGCATCCGCGATCGGCGAGATTTTTCGCTTCGGCGAAAACTCCGGCACCCCAGGCTCCGTCACGGAAAGCGAGGAAAACCCCGGTGTCGCAATCAGGCAGGACCTCCTTGAAATAATACTCCATTCCCCTTTCGCCGAAATCGACATAGCGCTTGTATCCGTCGGCATGACGCTTCTGATTAGGATTTTCTATCGGAACTCCCGGAAAACAGAGCGCGATTCTCCTAAGCAGGATCGCTTCCAATTCCGTATCGTAGACATTGATCGGATGCCCGAAATAGATCTTGCCTTTCATATGTTCTCCATTTTGCAGAACTGATGAAATAATATAATTAAATAAGCTTTTAGTCAAATAAAATTTTTTCTTAAAATACAAAATCCCCTTTAGGGGATTTTGTAAATCGGATTTAGAGATTGAAATCTCCGCCTCCCGTTCCCATATCGCTTCCCGCCGGGCGCGGTCCGCGAGTGGAACCTTCCGGCTCTTCAATCTTCAGGTTCACGCGGGCATTATTGCGGATGCCGACGATTCTCAGAAGAGAGCGGATGGCCTTTGCGGTCGCACCCTGCCTTCCGACAACCAGACCCATATCTTTCGGATCGACTGCGAGGGACAAGAGCACTCCCATTTCATCCACTTTGCGAGTCACCTTCACTTTGTCAGGATTCTCGACGATGGACTTCACAAGGTATTCCAGGAATTCTTCGTCATGTGGTTTTTGCGCCATAAATGAGTTTCCAGAATTGCTTAATCTTTTCTTTCCGACCTTTCCCCGCCCTGAGGACGAGTTTTTACTTATTAAATTATATTATATCATATAAAATCCTTATTGTCAATATAATAAGGATTATTGAAAAAGGCCGGTTAGGCCTTTTTCTCTTCAGCTTTCGGCGCTTCAGCTCCCCCTTTCTTAGTTTTGTGAACGGCGATTTTCTTTCCGGTTTTTACTCCGGCGTTGATCAGCAAGTTATGGACTGTCGGGCTCAGCTTCGCACCCTTGGAAATCCAATAAGTGACGCGCTCTTTGTCCACGCTGTTGGTATTCTGGCCAGGGTCAAACCAGCCGATCTGCTCGAGCTGTTCACCCTTGAGCTTGGAACGCTTCTCACCGACAACAAGCCGGAAAAACGGCTGATGCTTCTTTCCCTTGCGCTGTAATCGAATCATTAACATAAGTAGATTCTATAATAATCAAAATAAATGTTCCAGTCAACCCCCGCGCATATATTAAAAAACCGCCATTTAGTGGCGGCTTGATTCCCTTGCGCGCAGAAGCCTGCGCCGATGGTGCAGGGCCAGGCGATGAAGGAATCCGAATGTGATATGCGCCTCATGATAAGTACCGGCATAGTGACGATTGCGCGGACTTCTCATAAGGCTTTCAACCTTTTCAACAGAGGCGTCGCGGTGAAATGCGAAGAACCTCTTGGCGTTGAATCTGCGAAGATGTCTGATCGCCGATTCGGTTTTCTCCAGACTTTTTCCGAGCTGGGGCTTCAATAGATTTATCCAGACTTCGTAAGAAGTCCGGTCATATTTCCGCATCCACTTCTCGGTATCCTTCCTGAAAAGTTCCCTCTGGGGCATCGCATGCTCTTAAAATAAGAACTGAAATCAGCTTAGCGGATAAAAGCCGGAAAGTAAATAAAAACTATTCCAATTTAAGGGAGAGAACTTTAGAAACGCCATCCTCGGCCGCCATGGGCGACCTCTTTGAAACCCAGCGGTTTCAACGCTCGCTGCTTCCGCTACGGGAAAACAGCTGTTTTCCCGGCCCCTTTCTCAAGACGGCTACTCAAGTTTTAAACTTAAAACTTTCGAAACGCCGTCTTCCTCCATTGTCACGCCATAAAGAATATTTGAAGCTTCCATCGTTGCTCGATTGTGAGTGACCATGAGGAACTGGGTCTTTTCGGAAAAACTCTTCACAATGTCGGCAAAACGCTTGGTATTTTTTTCATCCAATGCCGCATCCACTTCATCAAGCACCAAAAACGGAGGCGGGCTGACGGAAATAAGCGCGAAAAGCGCGGCGATGGAAACCAGGCTCTTCTCCCCTCCGGAAAGCATGTCCAGTCCGTGGATGCGCTTGCGCGGCAGACTGAGATCGATTTCAATTCCAAGCTGACGGAGCTCTTCACTCTCCAAATCCTCGGCTTCCTTTTCGTGGACTTTCATTTCCGGATCAGTCGCGGCATCCACTTCGGCCTGGACTTTGATATCCGGTTTTTCCAGAACCATCTTCGCTTTCCCGCCGCCGAACATCGTGCTGAAGAATTTGTCGAATTCCACATTTATCCTGTCCAGGGATTCATGGAATCCTTTGTCTATCTTCTCCTCCAGTTCTTTTATAAGAATATCGAGGTCCTTGGCCGCCTTATCCAGATCCACCAGCTGAGTGGCCAGGAAATTATGCCTGGTTTCAGTATCTTCCGCCTCTTTGATGAGCGCATGATCCACATCGCCGATTCCGGCGATTTCCGCCCGCAGACGGAGCATTTTCCGCTCCAATCCCGGCAGATCCTCGACTGCGGGAGGATTCTTTGAAAGCTCCTCCATTTCCGCCATCGCCCGGCCGATCTGGCTGAGCTGCATTTCCACATCCTGCCTGCGGAGATTTATCCTTTCAATTTCAAAAAGCAGGCGGTTCTTATCGTTGTTCAGCTTGGAAATCTCCTCCTTCTTTTTCTCCACCTTCTCGAAGGCCGACTTGAAATCGGCGTTGAACTGTTCATAACCCTTGGCAGATTCATCTTCCTTGGTGGAAAGATCAGCCAGCTGGTCGCGAATCGGAGCGAGTTTCTGCATGAGCGCATCTTTGGAGGATTTAAGATCCTGGATTTCGCTCTTCTGTTTGGAAGACCGGTCGGTCAGTTGGGAAACTTTCGCATGCATGGATTCCAGTTCCGGACGCACGGCATTCAGATCATTACCCTTAAGAAGTTTGCCGATGATGTCGCGGACTTCCTCAAGAGCGGTCAGCATTTCTCCGGCGCGAAGATCCACGCGTTCGCTGGCGACGACGGAATTCAAAAATTCTATCTTCGCTTCCAATTTACTCACTTCATTCTGGATATTGGAACGCTCCTGCAGAAGCTGATCGCGCTTTTTTCGGATATCGCCCATTCCGTCCTTCATCGGCTTGGCGGTCTCGATCTTTTCCAGATCTTTGCGCAAAGCGTCCAGCTCCTTCTGTTTGCCGGCGATGGCTGAATCTATATTTTTTATTTCCGGCTCGAACTTTTTCGCGTTTTCGGAAAGCTCCTTGAGCTTGTTGGAAAAATAGGAATTCTCGTAATCTTTCAGTTCTTTTTCAAGTTCGCTCAGCTTACCCCACTTGGCGGTCTGCCGCTTCAAAAATCTGAGATGCGGGGCGATCTCTTCGATCATCGCCTTCACTTTTTCTATATTGATTGAAGTATTCTTCAGTTTCCTGGAAGCTTCGTGCTTTTTCAGCTGATACTGACGGAGCCCGAGAATCTCTTCGATCATCGCGCGGCGTTCCTCCGGAGTCGCGCGGACGAAAAGATCGCTGGAACCCTGGTTGATTATTGAAAGACCGCGGGTGCCGAGACGGACCTTGGCGAAAAAATCGATGATATCCTTAAGTCGGACCTCCGCTTTATTCAAAAAATATTGGGAATTGCCGTCCCGCTCTATACGCCTGGTGATGGTCACCTCCTTAAAATCAACCGGAAAAAATCCGGAGCTGTTGTCGAAAGTAAGAGTCACCTGCGCCATGCCCATGCGCGGACGTTTGGCGGTTCCGGCGAAGATAAGGTCCTCGGCTTTGGCGCCGCGGAGATTCTTGGCCTCCCTCTCGCCCAAAATCCAACGGACCGCATCAATGACATTGCTCTTGCCGCTTCCATTGGGACCGACTATTCCGGCTATGCCGCCGGGAAAATCCAAAACCGTCTTCTGGGCGAAAGACTTGAATCCGAAAAGTTCCAGACGCTTTAGATACATCCCTATAATTCTACAGATTTTCCGGATTTATCGCAAAAAAATTTGTGGAGAAGTATTTCAATAAAAAAACCGCGGCTTAAGCCGCGGAATTGATTGCGTCATCTATATCAGTGGATTGCAGGGTCTCCTTTTCAAGGAGTGCGGCGGCGAGAGCATCGAGCTTCGCCCTGTTCTCAGTCAGGAGTTTCATGACATCGGCGACAGCCTTCTTCAAGATCTCCTCGACTTGATTTTCCATCCTCTCCTTTGTATTCGGAGAGGCGTCAGTTCCCGAGGATCTCCCCCAGAAATCTCCCTGCTCCTCGAATACGGAGAATCCGGCCGAGCTCATTCCGAACTCAAACACCATTCTCCTGGCAAGCTTAGTAGCCCGCTTGAAATCATCGGAGGCGCCGGTCGTGACCTGGTCTGCGCCGAAAATCATCTCTTCGGCGACCCGGCCTCCGGCCAGAACCCTGATCATGACTTCCAGCTGCTTCTTGGTATGACTGTAACGATCTTCCTTCGGCAGCTGCTTGGTGAAACCAAGAGCCTGACCGCGGGGAATGATCGTCACCTTATGGACCGGATCAGCTCCGGGAGTGAGTTTGGCGACCAGGGTATGACCGCCTTCGTGATACGCAGTCATTTTTTTCTCAAGGTCGGACAATCTCATGGACTTCCGGGCTTTGCCCATGGAAACCTTGTCAACAGCCTCATGAAGATCAGCCTGCTCGATGTGGGGCTTCTTCTTCTTAGCGGATGCGAGCGCCGCTTCATTGAGCACATTCTCAAGATCGGCGCCGACCATGCCGGCCGTATCCCTGGCAAGTTCCAGAAGATTCGCATTTTCGGCCAATTTCTTGTCGCGGGAATGGACCTTCAGGATCTCGTGCCTTCCGGAAACATCCGGACGCGGCACAACGACCTCGCGGTCGAAACGACCGGGACGGATCAAGGCCTCATCCAGGACATCGGACCGGTTAGTGGCGCCGATGATGATGATCGGCTTAGGATTCGAATCGAATCCGTCAAGCTCGGTCAGGAGCTGATTCAGCGTCTGCTCCTGTTCATCATGTCCTCTTCCGATACCGACACTTCGTTTCTTTCCGATCGCATCAATCTCATCGATGAATACGATGCACGGAGCGCAAGCGCGGGCCTCTTCGAAAAGAGCGCGCACCCGGGCGGCACCGACACCGACGAACATTTCCACAAATTCGGAACCTTTGGCTGAGAGGAACGGAACTCCGGCTTCACCGGCGACCGCTTTCGCAAGCAGAGTCTTTCCGGTGCCGGGATCTCCGACCATCAGCACGCCGCGCGGAACTTTTCCGCCAAGCGTGGAGAATCCCTTCGGATTCTTCAGGAATTCCACGACGTCGGAAACTTCCTCCTTCGCCTCTTCGCAACCGGCGACATCCTTGAAGGATTTGGCGGCGCGGACATCTTTCGCAACCTGGAAGCGCTTGCCTCCGCGGCTGACGAAATTATCCATGCCCCGCATCTGGCTCTTCATCATATAAAGCCAGACGCCGATTATCAGAACCCACGGAAGCATGCTCAATATCATGACCAGCATAGGACTCGGAAGTCCAATGGCAGTGCACTTCACATCGTTCGCTTCCGCCAGCTTATGGATCTCCGACATATCCGAATTTCCGATTGCGCGGGTCTTCAGATATACCGGCATTTTCCCCTTCTCGGAAATGAATTCTCCCCGGACTTCAAAAGTATCCGGAGTGAAGACAAGGCTTCTCACCTTTTTCTCGCTGATGGCCGTCTTGAGTTCTTTCGGACTCAGATCGACTACCTGCTTTTGCAATGATTGAAAAATGGACATAAGCAGCATGAAGCTGATAGCCCACAAGATAAGACCTCGCAGGGGAGATGGCCTGTTCATATTCAAATATCTCAAGGTTCAAGTTCTGTTATTAATTAAACTATATATGAAGACCATAAAGCAAGAATCCGCCGTTCGGCGGATTCTTTTTTGAATTATCCTGTTATTTCTCCAGAGCTTTTCTGGCGGCCTCCACTTCCGCGTCCTGCTTGGACATTCCCTCGCCGCGCGCCAATTCCTCTTCGCCGACATAGACGCCGACCACGAAAATCTTCTTATGGTCCGGACCTTTTTCCATTATAAGCTTGTAAGACGGAGTGACTTTCTTGGTGGCCTGGGCTTTTTCCTGAAGAAGGCTTTTCGGATCTTTATATGAACCTTTTTCAAGTACTTCCCGGATTTCCGGAAGGATGAATTTCTCGATGAAAGATTTAGCCGCCTCATAACCTCCATCCAGATAAAGCGATCCGATTAGAGCTTCCATCGCATTAGCGAGAATCACCTCCCTGGCGCGGCCGCGGTCCTTCGCCTCCCCTTTTGACATGAGGATATTCTTCTCAAGGTCGATCTGCGCGGAAAGCCGGGCCAGCATCTGATAGTTGACCAACGCGGCGCGGAGAGTCGTCAGCTTGCCCTCATCTTCGTGCGGAAATTTGGAAAAAAGATTTTCCGTGACTATCAATTCCAGGACCGCATCCCCGAGAAATTCCAGCCGCTCGTTATGCGGGACATCCCAGCGCGGATTCTCGTTAAGATAGGAACGGTGAGTAAGGGCCTCCCTCAGAAGGTCCTGTTTGCTGAATTTATGATCCAGATTTTTCTCCAGCTTGGATAATTCCATATATCGGAATTCGTACTCAGTGATGAGAAACGATCCGATCGTTCCTGATCACTAACTGCGAATGATGTGTTAATTGTTATTTTATTTTTTTTCTTCGGATTTTTTATCCCCCTCTTTGTCTTCTTTGGCCTTCGGTTTGTCGTCCTTGCCCGGCTCGCCGAGTTCGCGGTACACGGTTCCGAGAACGCCGTTGATGAATTTACCGGAGTTCGGTCCTCCGTAATTTTTCGCTATTTCAATGGCTTCGTTTATGGCCACCTTCGGCGGAACCTCGTTGCGGTCCGCGAAAAGAAGCTCGTATAATCCGATGCGCAAAGCGTTCCGGTCTATGACGGCGATCTGCGGCAGCGGCCAGTCGGGCGCGGCTTTTTCGATTATGATGTCGATCTCCTTCTTATGATCGATGACTCCTTTGAGGACTTTCCAGGCGAATTCCGGCTCATCGATGCCCGGGCCGAATTCCTGAAGATTCCTTTCCATGATGGAGATGAGGTCCTCATTCTGCTTATGAAAATCCCACTCATAAAGAGTTTGGAGGACTATTGATCTGCAAAGTTGTCGAGTAGCCATGGTTTATTGGAAGGAACTGAGCGCTTACGGAACGAAATCTGGAAATTTATTTTCCGGATTTTCCGCAATTGGCGCAAAGCCGGTGCGGAAGCATCGGGGACTTGCAATTCTCGCAAGCCACCAAGCTTATCTTCTTGAGAGCCTGATGCGCGCGGTGTTTGCCAACTTTTGATTTGGAATGATGTTTTACTGGTACGCCACCCATAGTAGTAATTGCTTAATTTATATTCATCACTCTAATGGATATTTCCTCCTCTGTCAATTGCGCGTTTATTAAGGCAAATGCTATACTTGATTTAATCCTAGAAAGGAAAGGGCAAAGACTCCTGTCTGCCGACTCTATCCCTGGGGAGGAAGGGCTTCACCGCCCGGATTCCTTATGGCGAGCCGCGCAACAGGAGTCTTTCTCTTTCGAACCTTGAAATGGAGGAAATATGAAACGGGTCATGGCCCTGATCGGAATCCTGATTTTTGCCGGCGGAACGGCCGTCGCCGTCCGCCAGTTCAATGAACTCTCCGAGAATATCGAGTACATCACCGACAACGCGCCCAATATCAGATGCGAGGACCGGAAAGAATCCGGACCGGTCGCGAAAAAGAAAAATCCGCAGGCGCGCAGAGTAAAGGATCCGGAAACGATCTTTGAGGAGGCGGCCTATCTTGTGAAAATCCGGATCTTCAAAAAGATCGTCATCCCCGGCACCGAACAGGTGATCTACCAGGACACCAGAGGTTTCGGTTCCGGATTCATCACCGACGACAAAAAGATCTGCAAGAAATCCGGATATTGCGTCGTCACCGCCTTTCACGTGGTGGATGACAGCTCGATGACTTATTTCGCGGAAGCGAAAGACGGATCCAAGGCGCAGGCGCTGGAGCTGACGCACAGCTCGACTAATTACGACTTCAGTGTCCTGCGCTTCATCGACATCAAACACGTACCTAAAAAGGTCGCGGTCATCGGCCGGTCTTCTTCCCTGAAGCCCGGGGCGAGAATCTATGCGATGGGATCGAACCTTTTCGGCGATTTCTGGTTCAGCCCGAGCGGACATCTCTATGCGAGCGTCAAAGCCGCCAATCCCGCCCTGAGAAAGAAGACTTGCCGGTTCCGGACTGGACCATCCTGAGCTTATCCTGTTTCACACTCCGGTTTTCCGCGGATTCTCCGGCGGACCGCTGGTCAACAAGTACGGCGAGGTCATCGGAATCACCGTCGGCTTCACCGGACTGGATGCTGAGCCGGTCTATATCGGCTCTCCCATCGATGGAATCAGGAAAACCCTGAGAAAAATGAAGTAATTTACCCCTGCGCAAGCAGGGTATTTTTTTCCTACAGAGCTTGTCCACATTTTTCCTTGAAATCCGACCGGTTAATGTTAAAATTTCCATATGAATACCTGCGCGTTAAAAAAAGAATTCGAAAAACGCCCGGGCTTATTTTTTTAATTTTCATTCCAAATCTCAATGTCTAAATTTGTTCACCTACATACTCATAGTCATTACTCATTGCTTGATGGATTGGGGAAAATTGACGACATCGTTAACCGCACAAAAGAACTCGGAATGGATTCCATCGCCCTTACCGATCACGGAACTCTTTACGGCGCCGTGGAATTCTACAAGAAAGCGAAAAAGGCCGGCATCAAGCCGATTCTCGGAATCGAAGCCTACGTCGCGCCGACAAGCCACAAGATCAAACAGGCCACGGGAGAAGAAAAATACTACCACCTCATCCTTCTCGCCAAAAACAACGCTGGCTGGAAAAATCTCATCCAACTCGTCACTATCGCCCATCTCGACGGCTTCTACTATAAACCGCGCATTGACAAAGACCTCCTCCGGAAATATTCAGATGGCCTGATCGGACTCTCCGCCTGCATCACCGGCGAAGTCGCTAAATCAATTTTAAATCATCGCACGGTTGAGGCGGAAAGCATCGCCCGCGAGTACGAAGAAATTCTGGGAAAGGGGAATTTTTATCTGGAAATCGGACATCATCCCGGCATCAAGGAAACAATCAGAGCCAATGCCGGACTAATAGAGCTCTCCAAAAAGACCGGGATTCCGGTCGTCGCCACGCACGACCTCCACTATGTCAAAAAAGAAGACGCGGAATATCATGACATCCTCCTCGCCGTCCAGACCGGCAACACGATTCTCGATAAAAACCGCCTGACCCTCAAAGAGGATGATTTCTCCCTGCGCTCTCCGGAAGATATGGCGGAATTTTTCAAGGATATTCCCGAGGCGGTTGAAAATACCGTGAAGATAGCCGCGGAATGCAATGTCGAGATAGAACTCGGCAAGACCCACCTGCCAAAATTCGATGTTCCGGACGGAAAATCCGCCGCCCAATATCTCCAAGACCTAGTCATTGAACGGGCTCCTCTGCGCTATCCGGAAATGCGGGAAGAAGTGAAAACCAGGATAGATTATGAACTCGGCGTCATCGGAAAAACCGGCTTCGCCGACTACTTCCTCATCGTCCAGGACTTCGTGAACTGGGCAAAAGACCACGGCATTGTCGTCGGGCCGGGCAGAGGTTCCGCCGCCGGCAGCATCATCGCCTATATATTGAACATCACGGATATCGATCCGCTGAAGTACGATCTTCTTTTTGAACGCTTCCTCAATCCGGACCGTATCCAGATGCCTGATATCGATATTGATTTCGCCGATACCCGCCGCGACGAGGTTTTCGGATATCTTGAGGAGAAATACGGCAAGGACCGCGTCGCCCACATCATCACTTTCGGAACCATGGCCGCCCGCGCCGCTGTCCGCGACGCCGGACGCGCGCTCGGACTTGCCTACGGCTTCTGCGACCAGGTCGCCAAACTCATCCCGTTCAATGCCGATCTGGAGACCGCGCTTTCCACTGTCACGGAACTTAAGGATCTTTATGCGAAAAATCAGGATGCGAAAAAAGTCCTGGATGCCGCCAAAAATCTCGAAGGTGTAGTCCGTCATGCATCGGTGCACGCCTGCGGTACGGTCATCGCCAAGGAACCGCTGACCGAATACATGCCTATCCAATACGCTCCTCAAGATACCAGCACTATCATCACCCAATTTGAAATGCATAGCGTCGAAGATCTCGGACTTTTGAAAATGGACTTACTCGGCCTGAAGAACCTGACCATCATCGAAGACACTCTCCGGCTCATCGAGGATGTCCTCGGAGAAAAAATCGATATCAGCAACATCCCTCTGGACGACAAGAAATCCTTCGAGCTCCTCCAGGTCGCCGACACGACCGGAGTCTTCCAGCTTGAATCCAGCGGTATGCGCCGGTATCTCAAGGAGCTGAAACCGAACGAACTGGAAGACATCATCGCCATGGTCGCGCTATATCGCCCTGGTCCGATGGATCTTATTCCGCAATACATCAAACGGAAATTCGGACGGGAACGCATCACCTATCTCCATCCGAAACTTGAACCGATCCTGAAGAAAACCTACGGCGTCGCCATCTACCAGGAACAGCTCATGCAGATCGCGCGCGATCTCGCCGGCTTCACGCTGGCTGAAGCGGATACTCTCCGTAAAGCCGTCGGAAAGAAGATAAAATCCCTGATGGACGAGCAGTCGCAGAAAATGATCGACGGAATGATAAAAAACGGAATCCAGAAGAACACCGCCGAACAGATCTGGCACTGGTTTGAACCTTTCGCCCGCTACGGATTCAACCGGAGCCATGCCGCCTGCTACGCCATGATCGCCTACCGGACCGCCTATCTGCGAGCGAAATATCCGGTTGAATTCTATACCAGCCTTTTCAACGCCGACTCCGGTGATACCGACCGCATGTCCTTGCTGATAAGCGAAGCGAAAAAGGCCGGAATTCCCGTTCTCCCGCCTGATGTGAACAAAAGCATGTCCCGATTCGTGCCGGATGAAAAAGCCACCCGCTTCGGCCTGCTGGCCATCAAGAATGTCGGAGAAAATATCGTGAACGCCATAGTGGCCGAACGCCAGAAATCCGGCCCATTCAAAACCTTCGCCGAATTCCTGCAGAGAGTCGACCATAAGGACCTCAACAAGAAATCGCTTGAAGCCCTGCTTAAATCCGGCGCCCTGGATTCGCTCAATATAGAAAGAAATCTCGGACTTACGAACATCGAAGAAATAGTCAGATTCGCCAGCACTCTCCGTAAGAATAGGGCGACCGCCCAGTCATCGCTTTTCGGATTCAGCGCTCCATCCGCCGCGGCGCTCAAACTCAAGCCTTGCCCGCCGGCGACTCCGCTGGAAAAACTGACATGGGAAAAGGAACTTCTCGGCCTTTATGTGTCAGACCATCCGCTCAACCAGCACAAGGAAGCGATCGCCAAGGCGGGATCCCAGCCGATAAAAAATCTCCTCATCCGAAATGAAGATCTCGACTTCATACCGAAAACCAAGATCGCCGGACTTGTCTCGCAGATAAAGCGAATCAATACCAAGCTCGGCCAGCCGATGATGTTCGCGAAAGTCGAAGATCTGAATGATTCCGTGGAGGTAATTGTGTTTTCCGACACGCTCGAAAAAACCAATCTCGTCTGGCAGGAGAACAAAGTGGTCCTGGTCAGCGGGAAGATGTCCTGGAGAGGCGGCGAACCGAAATTCATCTGCGACAACGTGAAGGAAATATAGGTAAAGTCAAAGAAAAAACGCCTAAAGGGGGCGTTTTATTTTTGACGGAGGACGAAGGTCTTGGCTGCGCCGATTGCGGAAAGATGGTTATAAGTCCTTCCATCCCGGATGGCACAGATCGGAGCATTATCCCCGAGATGAAGACAGGACAACATCAGCCAGTTCCGAGCCAGGTTCATGTCGAAACCCTTATCGAAATCCCTCAGGCCATCGATGATCCTGGCGGCCAGATAGCACTCATCTATCTTGCGCATCTCCGGCTCTTCGAGCCTGACCTTCTTATATAGATAGGCGTCCGCCCTCCGAAGATTCCGGAGATCGCGGCCGCCAAGCAGGATGGCAAGAAGCCGCCTGCCGACTTTTCTGCGGAGGAAGTCCCGGATCTCTTCCGGCCCGGCGCTTCCGGCCTCTTTCTCTATCCGGGCCAATCTTTTATCGGTCATCCTTTTCATCATTTTCTCCTTCGGAAGTTCTGATAGGGATTATATCCGATTTTTCACCGAAATCAACGGCCGGATGACGTTGTTGAGCTCATGCGGAAAATCTTATATAATCAGACAGATGAGTGAAAAAGAAAACAAAGCGACATTGGATGAAATCCGGCACTCGCTCGCCCACCTTCTGGCGGCGGCGGTCCTGAAAAAATATCCTGATACGAAACTCGGAATCGGCCCTGTAATTGATAACGGGTTTTATTACGATTTCCTGTTCCAGAAACCGATAACCGATGAAGATCTGAAGGATTTCCAAAAAGAGATGCGCCGATTGGCTCTTGCCGGACTGGATTTCAAAGGCGAAGAGCTGACGACACTCAAAGCCAGGAAAATGTTCAAAGACCAGGAATTCAAACTTGATCTGATCAGGGAATTCTCAAAAGAAAGCAAAACTCTCACCGCCTACCATACTGGAGATGTATTCACCGATCTCTGCAAGGGCGGCCATGTTTCCAATACCAGGCAGATAAACCCGGAAAGCTTTGAGCTCTCCCATATGGCCGGAGCCTACTGGAGGGGCAGCGAGAAAAATCCGATGCTCACCAGGATCTACGGACTGGCTTTCAGCTCCAAAAAAGAGCTTGATGCCTATAAAGCGATGATGGAGGAGGCGAAAAAACGCGACCACCGCAAACTTGGAAAAGACCTCGGTCTTTTCACGATCATCGATGAGATAGGACCGGGCCTTCCGCTTTTCTATCCGAAGGGCGCAATCCTCCGCCGCCTGGTGGAAAACTACATAACCGAACTGCAGGAAAAGAAAGGGTATGTTCCGATCTGGATTCCGCATATCACCAAGGGGAAACTTTATGAAATCTCCGGCCACCTGCAAAAATACGATGCCATGTATCCGCCTATGGAATTGAAGGATGAAGACGCCTACTACCTCAAACCGATGAACTGCCCGCATTTCATGATGCTTTACAACACTCTCCCGCATTCCTACCGTGAACTTCCGATCCGATATACCTCGACTACGACCAATTACCGATATGAAAAAAGCGGCGAACTCACCGGCCTGACCCGCGTCCGCGCCCTGACCCAGGACGACTGCCATGTCTTCACCAGGCCGGATCAGATCGGATCGGAGATAAACCTCATGCTGGACATGATAGACGAAGTCTATAAAGCCTTCGGATTCAAGGATTTCTGGGTCCGGATTTCAACGCACGATCCTGAAAACAAGGAAAAATATATCGGCGACAGGAAAATCTGGGAAGAATCCGAAGCCGCGCTTGAAAATCTCATAAAAAACCGCGGCTGGAAGCATGAAATCGGAGTCGGAGAAGCGGCTTTCTACGGACCGAAGCTGGACTTCATATTCCGGGATGTCCTTGGCCGGGAATGGCAGCTTTCCACCATCCAGCTGGATATGAATCTTCCTAACCGGTTCAAGCTTGAATATACGGATGCCGATGGCGCCAAGAAACAGCCGGTTGTCATTCATCGGGCGATTCTCGGATCGACCGAAAGATTCCTGGCGCTTCTTATTGAACATTTCGGCGGAGCCTTCCCTCTCTGGATCGCCCCGGTGCAGATTTCCGTCATACCGGTATCTGAAAAACACAACGAATATGCGCGCTCGATCTCCGAATGCCTCCGGGATTTCCGGGTGCAGGTGAATGAGGAGAATGAGACTCTCGGCAAGAAAATCCGCAATGCGGAAATGCAGAAGATCCCATATGTGCTCGTCGTAGGAGATAAGGAGATCGAGCAAAAAGCCGTGAATGTCCGCCATTACAAGAAAGGCGTAGTCGGAACGATGTCTCTGGAGAAATTCGACGGACAGCTGAAAAAAGAAGTCGCTGATAAGCAATAAAAAATCTGTCGCCGCTGCGACAGATTCAGTTATACTCTCCTTTCTTGACCTTCTTGAAGGTCAGGCCGAATCCCCTCATACGCTTTTTCTTCTGGTCGTAAGTCAGAATCCAGCACGGAACTTCATCGGGAGAGCGGACCCTCCAGGATCCGTCCGGAAGCTTGGCGGCGATACCGAATCTTTCTTCATCGCCTTCTATCCACCACCGAAGAATGAACACTCCCCGGCCGTTAGTGAGATGAAAGGAGTCGACGATCATCCGATTATCGGATCTGTTCCGTCGGCGAATCGCCAAACCGATATAAAGATGGTCTGGAGCCGATCCCATGGAGGAAACGATCACTTTAGAAAAGCTCTCGTCAGCGGAGGAGTCCATCGGGCGGTCCTCAGACCACTTATCCCTGTTTTCAAAGTCCGGCAAGGTGTAAAACCACTCTTCGACCATAGTTCACCAAAAAAATAAACCGCTCATTTCAGAGTAGTTTATTTTTCAGAATAAATCCAATTATTTTTCCGGATTTTCCTCCTTGGAATCTGCACTGTCTTTTTTCAGGAGTTCATTGACCCCTTCTTCCGTCTCTTTCAGCATTTTTTCGCGCACTTTTGAAAAATCCCTGCCCCTTCGCATCTGGGCGATTTCTTCAAGCTCCCCAGGTGGTTTTTTATTGAAATCCTCCATATTATTGCAAAGTTTCTTCCGGATCTTTCATTTCCTTTTCAGCAGATTCCGCATCGCCAATCACCCACCGGCCGCCTGTAAGCTTCCCGGATTTTTCAGCCGCATCAATTTCATGAAGACGCGCCAGACGCAAAGTCTCTTCGTGCTCCGTCCGCTCCTTAAGTTGCCGCTCGGTTTTTTCCCGATTGGCGATATCCGCCGCCCTCTGAGCGGCCAAAATCTCCTCAGGCGTCGGACCCTTTGGCTTGAAACTCTCAAATGATGATTTTCCGAACATATAACTATATTAACTCCTTTTTGAACAATTCTTGCAAGACCCCCGGATTACCACGACCCTTAAGACCGGCCATGGCCTTACCGACCATGAATTGCAGGGCGTTCCCCTTTCCTTTCTTATAATCCTCAACCGCCTTCGGATTGTCGCTTAAAACCGCCCTGACAACCTCCAAAAGATCGCCTTCCCCGGAAACCTGGCCTAGTCCTTCCTGCTTCACGATTTCGCGCGGATCGATTCCGAGGTCGGCCATACGGGCCAGAAGGTCTTTCCCGGTCCGGCTGGAAATTTCATTCTTTGAAATCATATCCATAAGATCGGCGAAATTCTCCGGATCTATCTTCAAATCGGAAAAAATCAGCTCCTTTTCTTTCATCAATCCCTTGAGGTCGCTGTTCAGATAGTTGAAAAGAAGGGCAATCTGCTGGCTGTCCGCCGGTTTATGCAGATCGGCTTCCCATTCGGAAACAGCCTCCTCGAAATACTTGGCGGCCTCCCGGTCTTCAGCAAGGCTGTTGGCCTGATCATCATTAAGTGAATATTGGTCCTGGAATCTCTTCCTTTTCTGGCCCGGGAGTTCCGGTATCGCAAGTTCCAGCGCTTTCATATCAAATGCCGACTGATCCATCGGCGGAATATCCGGCTCCGGAAAATAACGGTAATCATGCGCCTCCTCTTTCGAACGCTGGCTGACTGTCCTTTTTTTTGCATCGTCCCATCCTCGCGTCTCCTGCCTGACTTTTTCTCCGGAATCAATCAACTCAGACTGACGGCGGATCTCATGATTGATAGCTTCTTCAATAGCCCGGAAAGAATTGAGGTTTTTCACCTCAACCTTAGTTCCAAGGGAATCATCCTTACTTACGGAAATATTCGCATCCGCCCGCATCTGGCCATGCTCGAGATCCGCATCGGAAACTCCGAGATAACGGAGTATGAGCTGCAATTCCTTCGCAAAAGCCACAGCTTCTTTGGCGCTGTGCATATCCGGTTCACTGACAAGTTCCATCAACGGCACTCCTCCGCGGTTAAAATCAACCAAGGTGGATTTTCCGTCATACGACGACTGCTCGGATAACGCACGGTTGCCATCTTCAGAATGCACGAGCTTGCCGGCATCTTCCTCAAGATGGACCCGGTTTATCTTCACCGTCCGCGGTTCGCCGATTCTGGAGGAAATATCCATCATTCCCCCGACAACCACAGGAAGATCGAATTGGGAAATCTGGTAACCCTTCGGGAGATCCGGATAGAAATAATTCTTACGGTCGAATTTGAAATTCTCATTTATCCGGCCTCCGACAGCCAGGCCGATCTGGATCATGGATTCCAGCGCCTTACGGTTCGGATTCGGCAGAACACCGGGATGACCGAGACAGACCGGACAGACATTCGTATTCGGATGACCTTCGGACGGATCATTTTTGCAGCCGCAAAACATCTTGGTGGCTGTTTTCAGCTCCGCATGTATCTCCAGGCCGATTGTAGGTTTATAACTCATGATTTATTTCACAGAATCCACCAGATAATCCTTTATCTTCTCCGCATTCCGGCTTAGCTGATCCCGATACTCCGGAAAAGCGCAGATGCGCAGAACCTGATGGGAACGGCCGTATTCAACCAGAGACTTGAAGTGATTCGGATAAAAATCGCTCAACATGACGATTTTACCATTCTGCGTATAGACTTTCACATCCTCCGGCACAAACCGATGATGGGACATCTGCGGAACGACTACGACGCTTTCTTTTGGGATTCCAGCAAGCTTCGCGATGCCGTCCTCAAAATCCGCAAGACGCTTTATGCTGGAAACCTCCTCCTGCTCCAAAATGCTGTCCAGGACGTTCTCCGGAAGACCGAAGGTCGAAAGCGCCTTATCGCGATGCTCTTCATCGGATTTCACGAATTGCTCATATCTCAGCTCAACAGCCATTTTCGGAAACTGACCGGACATCAGTCGGTCATAATGATCCTTGATCAGGGGGTTATCGGATATCTCGAATCTTCCCATCAGTCCGAAATCCGTCAGCTTCCACAGGTCACGGACTGACATTCCCTCTTCCACCAGCGCATAAGCCATTTTCTGGACCAGCCGCTGGAGAATCGCCGATTTCTTCCGGAGATAGACATGCTTGGACATCTTCATATAAAAATCCTGAATTGCCTTGGCCTGATCGATGACGCGCTCATCGACTGCGACTTGGCCGTTCACGAAATAGATGTAGCGGGAAAGATAATCCACGCCCGGAGTTTCCCGGATGGTATAAAAAGCGTCGCGGGTCAGATAGTCAAATTTTTCCATTCCGAGATTCTTATCATGGACCGCCAGATAAAGCGGGTCTTCATGCTTGAAAAGCTTTTCAACCGCCGAAAAATCCGCGCCAGTCTCCTCGATCTCCTTCCGGAGATTCTTTATGATCTCCATGCCCATCGCATCGTCCGCGCGGAGCTTGGTCTTTTTGGCTCCGGGCAGAAGATCGAAAAGCGGCTCGACGACATGGGAAAACGGCCCGTGCCCGATGTCGTGATAAAGCGCGAAAGTCGCCGCAGTCTGCGCCTGGTCGGCGGTGATCATTCCGGATTCAACCCAGCGTCGGGTCAGATCCTTGGTGCGCTGATAAGCGCCAAGGCAATGCTGTTTGCGGGAATGGGTCGCGGACGGAAAAAGCAGGAAAGCCAGCCCGAGCTGGTATTTATAAGCCAAAGACTGGAACGGACGGGCGTCCACCATAGGCAGAACCTTGCTTATGTTTATCAATCCGAGAATCGGGTCGGAGACTATTTTCTGATTCGGCAGTTTATTCATCTATATCATTATAAATTAAAAAGCCGCTTTTTTTAAGCGGCTATCAATTTATCAAATTCCGATCGGACTGCATCGAATACCTCGGAAGCGCTTCCGGATCCATCGATAACCACGATACGCTCGTCCGGCAATTGCTTGGGTAGAGCCAAATAATTCTTCCGGAGCTTGCCCTGGAACTCCAGCTTCTCGAAAACCTCCTTGTATTCCCGCCCGGCGTCTTTCGCCAGTCTTTCCATTGCGATTTCGGCCGGAACATCGATGATAAGCGTCAGGTCAGGAACCAGAATACCCTCATGCATCTTGATGAGCTTTTCGAGTTTGATGCCCTGTGTCTGCTGATAGGCAAGCGTTGAATATTTATACCTATCGCAGACCACGTAATCGCCCTCGCGGAGATGCCTCTCGATCAGGCCGGCATGGACCTTGCGGTCCTCAACAAAAAGATGGGCAAGAAGTTCGGCGTTTTCCTTGGGATCGGCGCTTTCCTTAAGTATGCGGCGGATCTCCGTGTAATACTTTGACCGGTAAGGTTCACGGGTAAGAAAAACACTGTTTGATTTGTCCTTATTGAAAATATATCTGGTCAACCGCGCCAGCTGCGTTCCTTTTCCGCAACCATCCAGGCCGTCGAAAACGATGAATTTTCCCCTGGTTTCCATATATACCCATTATACTCTTAATGACCTGACTGAAAATTAACATAAAAAATGCAGGCAGGCAAACAAAAGCTCCCCTTCCGGGGAGCTTGAGTTCCGATCAATCTATTATTTCAATACCCATGTTCTTCGCGGTGCCGGCAATGATTTTCATTGCCGCATCCACATCATAGGCATTGAGATCAACCATCTTCTTTTCCGCAATCTGGCGAAGTTCGGACTTTTTGACTTTTCCGACTTTGACCTTCAGCGGATCGGCCGATCCTTTTTCCACGCCCGCCGCCTTCTTGAGAAGGGCGGAAGCCGGAGGAGTCTTGAGCTTGAAATCGAAGCTGCGGTCTTCATAGATGGTTATGACTGCAGGAACGACGTCTCCGATCATATCCTTGGTGGCATCGTTGAATTTCTTGCAGAAATCCTGGATGTTCACGCCATGCTGACCGAGAGCCGGACCGATAGGCGGAGCCGGATTGGCTTTGCCCGCTTCGATTTGTAATTTTAACGTTGTTTTTATTGGTTTTGCCATAATTTTATAAGACAGAACGAGAGAGGCGCCCGCCTTATCTTGTTTATTTTTATACCTTCTGAATTTGCAATGAATCTAATTCCACTACGGTATCTCTTCCGAAGATCGGAATCAATACCTTGACCTTGGCTCGCTCATTGTCTACTTCAGAAACCTTCGCATCATAATCCTTGAACGGTCCGTCGATCACCTTGACCATTTCTCCCACAGAGACATCGATCTTGAATTTCGCTCCCTCTTCTTTACCCATGCGGACCATCAGCATATCGATTTCTTCCTTGGAAAGAGGGACTGGGGTGGTTGAATCAGGACCGACGAAACCGGTGACGCGCGGAGTATTGCGCACGACATACCAGGAATCTTCAGTGAGCGTCATATCCACAAGCACGTAGCCGGGATAGATCTTCTCCTCCACGGTGCGGCGCTTTCCGTTCTTGATCTTGATCTTGGTTTCTTTCGGAACCAGTACATTGAAGATCTTATCGTTCATGGAGAGGGAGTCCACGCGCTGCCTCAGATAACGCGCTACAGCATCTTCATAGCCGGAATAAGTATGCACCGCATACCAGTGACGCTCCTTATCCTTGATTTCCGAAATCTTCTTTTCTCCGTCTTTTTTGGCTTCGGACATTTTAATAACCGAGAACGATTAATTCTAAAAGTCTGGCAAAAAGCGCGTCAAAAGCTCCGAGAAGGAAGGAAACCAGCAGTGAGATGAAAATGACCACCAATGTGAGGTGGATCGTCTCCTGCCGGGTCGGCCAATTGACCCTGGCCAGTTCCTGGCGGGATTCCTGTAAAAACGATGTGAGTTTCGTAAACATTGTATTATATTATATAAATTTGAATCTTAAATGTCAATTGCGGATTACCGGGCTAAATGTCGAGGTTTTTGACGGAAAGCGCGCGCGCCTGGATAAAATTCCTGCGCGGTTCGACTTCCTGACCCATAAGAACATCGAACATCTTGTCCGCAGCGACCGCATCTTCAATGTTGACCTGCAGAAGCACGCGGTTTTCCGGGTTCATAGTCGTTTCCCAAAGCTGCTCAGGATTCATTTCTCCGAGACCTTTGTAGCGCTGGATATTCACTCCGGATTTTTCTCCGTCACCTTTTGAAAGTTCTTTTACGACTTTCTCCTTCTGCGAATCGCTGTAGACATAGCGAAAATCCTTTCCTCTCTGAACCTTATAGAGTGGTGGTTGGGCAATGTAGATATATCCTCCGCTGATGAGCGGCTGGAAATATCTGTACAGAAGCGTCAGAAGAAGCGTCCGGATGTGGGCGCCATCGACGTCGGCATCGGTCATGAGGACTATCTTGTGATAACGGAGATTCGTGATATCAAAGGATTCGGCGATAGCCGTACCGAGCGCGACAACAAGCGCTTTGATTTCCTTGTTGATGAGCATCTTGTCGATGCGGGATTTTTCCACGTTCAAAATCTTACCCTTAAGAGGAAGTATGGCCTGAGTGCGGCGATCCCTTCCCTGCTTTGCGCTGCCTCCTGCGCTGTCTCCCTCAACAATGAACAGTTCGGATTCTTCCGGATTGCGGGAACTGCAATCGGCGAGCTTTCCAGGCAAAGTAAGGCCCTCTAAAACACCCTTCCTTAGGATCGTATCCTTTGCAGCCTTGGCGGCCTTGCGGGCTTTTACGGCAAGCAGGCACTTCTCAATGACTCTGCGCGCATCAGCCGGATGACGCTCAAGCCAGTCCTTCATCGCCTCGCCTACTACGGACTCCACGGCGGTTCTGGCCGGAGGATTTCCAAGACGAGCTTTGGTCTGACCCTCGAATTGCGGTTCGCGGATACGGACAGCGACGATCGCGGACAAACCTTCGCGCACATCATCTCCGGTCAGGTTGTCATCCTTTCCTTTGATATAGCCTTCAGCGCCTGCATAATCATTGAGAGTGCGCGTAAGAGCGGAACGGAAACCGGTAAGATGCATTCCACCGTCCGGAGTATAGATGTTGTTGGCGAAACTGAGTTCGCGGGTTTCAATATCTTCGTTGTAGATGAAAGAAACTTCCACTTCGATATCGTCGATCTCTTTGTGAACATAAAATGGATCGCTCTGGATAAGCTTCTCGCCCTGAGTGATATATTTGATGAAAGACAGAAGTCCGCCGTCGAAATAAAAACCTTGGTAAGAGGCCGGTAATTTCCTGGAGTCGACAATTTCCAACTTCACACCCTTGGTCAAAAACGCCTGCTGGCGAAGATGATCCACGACGCGCTTCATGTCGAAATCTATTTTTGCGAAAATTTCTGAATCCGGAAGAAAGATTACTGTAGTGCCTGTTCTATCGGACTTGCCTTCTTTGCGGACTTTATACTGCGGCTTGCCGCGCTTATATTCCTGAGACCAGAGATATCCTTCACGACAGACCTCCACCCTCACCCATTCGGACAGGGCGTTAACGACGGAAACACCGACGCCATGGAGACCTCCGGAAACCTTATAAGAATCCCCTCCAAATTTACCTCCTGCATGCAAAGTGGTGAGAACTGTCTCCAGCGCGGACTTCTTGGTCTGCTTATGGATTTCAACCGGAATACCGCGCCCGTCATCGGCGACGCTGATTTTGTTTCCAGGCAGAATTTCCACGCGGATATTTTTTGCATGCCCACCCATGGCTTCATCGATGGAGTTATCCACGACTTCCCAGATCAGGTGGTGGAGGCCGGCGGTATCAGTGGTTCCGATATACATGCCCGGACGCTTCCGGACCGGATCAAGACCTTCAAGAACATAAATATCCTTGGCTGAATAAGACGGTTTTTTCTCTTCATTCTGCTCTTTTTCCTTTGCCATAATTTAAAAAAGGCCTGGCCTTTTCTTGTTTATTTTTACCATATAATTATATCAAAATAGGCACCTGAAAGCAAACAAAAAACACCGGAATCCGGTGTTTTTCCCCATAAAATATGAGGCCCCCCTCACCTCAGATCCGCATCGAATTTTTCAGTTACAACCTGATTGATTATGGCCATTTCCCTATCAGCTTCGGCATCGGTAAGAGTCCGGTCTTCGGCACGGAAAACCACCCTGAAAGTCAGGCTCTTCTTGTTATCGCCAAGCTTTTCATCCTGATACCAGTCGATCAGATCCACATCCTCGACCAGTTTTACACTGACCTGCTGGATCGTATTCAATATGTTTCCGACGCGGACGTCCTGATTCACCAAAATGGACATGTCGCGGGTGATGGCCGGATATTTCGCCAACGGGACAAATTCCTTCTCTTCCCGGGTTTCCAGGATTAGAGCTCCAAGATCCATTTCCATAATGGCGCCGGGCATGACGGACAATGAACCTAGATAGCCGACTGGAACACCGCTTAATTCGATCCTGAGCGCTTCAACAGGCTTGATATATCCGTCCGCATTATCTATGGGCATGAGGGAATAATCCGTCGCACCGAGGCGGGCCAGAATCATTTCTGCGATCCCTTTCATTTCCAATATTCCGTCTTTTACCGCAAGGGAAACACCGAGAACGGTCTTCTCTTCGATCTTTCCACCTTTATCCTGGAAGATATTTCCAATTTCAAAAATCCTGACCTGATCGAAAAATCTCCGATTATTTTTCAGATTCTTCACAAGGCCGGATGCGAGGCTGTCGCGCAAAACCGCAAGCTGGGCGCTCATTGGATTCTCCAGTCTGGCAACTTTAGATTCCCGACTCCGGATTATCGCCGGAGAACGATTGCAATCCGTTTCCGCAACAAGGGAATAATTATAAACCTCGCTGTACCCGGCGCTGGTCAAAAAATTCCGCACCTGGTCTTTCAATAATATGATATCCTCTTCTGATGCCACGCCGAGGGAAATATGCGGAGCCTTGGACGGAAGATGTTCCAATCCCTTGAATCGGACGATTTCTTCGGCCAGATCTTCTATATTCTGGACATCATTTCGCAACAGCGGAACTTCCACCTTTTTCCCTTTGACGCTAAAACCGAGCTTCTGCAGAAGCGAAACCACCTCCGCCTGCCGGAACTCGACGCCGATCAGCGAATTTATTTTTTTCAGGTCAAGCGGAAGGATTTCCCGGCTCTGTTTTTTCGGATAAACATCAACCGGCTGATGGATTTCCGCTCCGGCAAGATCCCGCAGCAGCATAAGCGCGCGCTTCATCCCTCTTGCGGCCAGTTCCGGACTGAGCGGATGGGAAAATCTGACGGACGCATCAGTACGCAGACCGAGACGTCGGGAAGTCGTATAAATATTGGAACTCTCGAAACTGGCGGATTCCACGAGCAGTCTTTTCGTTGAATTCGAAACTTCGCTGGATTTCCCGCCCTTGATTCCGGCGATTGCCAGAGGCTTATCCGCATCGGCGATCACAAGCACTTCATCATCCAGATTGAATCTCTGATTGTCTATCGTCTCGATAAGCTCCCCTTTTTTCGCATTTCGTACCACCAGTCCGCCTTTTACTTTATCGGCATCAAATGCGTGAAGCGGCTGACCGGTCTCGATCATCACGAAGTTCATGACATCCACGACATTATTGATAGAACGGAGCCCGCAGGATTCAAGAGAGTCCTTGAGCCAGGATGGCGAAGGTCCTATCCGGACATTATCAGCATAAGCGGCGAGATACCTGCGGCAAAGATGGCTATTTTTGATGTTTGCACGAAAAACCCCCTGATCTTTATGGGAAAATTTCAGATTAGCATCAATCGGATCATTGAAATTCACTCCCAAAGCAACCGCGGCCTCACGGGCTATGCCGATATGGGATGACGCGTCTGAAAATCTGTTCGGAGTGACGGAAATTTCCAGAACATCCCCTCCGATCACAGCGGTCTCGAAGGAATGGAGATTCAGTTTCTCCGCCAGCTGATCCGGCGTATATTTGCCGGGTGCTATTTTTTTGATGAGTGAAAAGCTGAATTTCATATCAGAATTGTTTTATGAATCTGAGATCTCCTGAATAGAAAAGCCTGATATCCGGAATATTGTACTTGATCATAGCGATACGCTCCAATCCGAGACCGAAGGCGAACCCCTGCAGATCCCTCGGATTATATCCTGCCGCCTCAAATACCCGCGGATGAACCATGCCCGCCCCCATGACTTCCAGCCAGCCGGATTCCCTGCAAAGATTGCAAGGCTGGCCATCAGAAGTCTTCCCTTTGCCTCCGCATTTGACGCATTCCACATCGACTTCCAATCCTGGCTCGACGAACGGGAAATAACTCGGGCGGAGCCGGATGGCGACATTCTTCTTGAATAACTTGCGAAAAAATTCCTTGATGACGAATTTGAAATTCGCCAGATTCACATCCTTGCCGACCATCAGGCCCTCAACCTGATAAAAATTTATCTCATGAGAAGCGTCCGTCGCTTCATAGCGGAATACCCGGCCCGGAACCACGATCTGAAAAGGCGGCTTATGATTTTCCATGTACCTAATCTGTACCGGAGAAGTGTGAGTCCTCAGCAGAAACTTTCCTGATTTTGATTTGGAATTTTTCCCGTCGGTCTTCATCCAGAAAGTATCCCACATGTCCCGGGCAGGGTGATTTTTAGGAATATTCAGGGCGTCGAAATTATAATAATCGGATTCCACTTCCGGGCCCTCGACAACGGAAAAATTCATGGCTTTGAAAATTTCCCGGATTTCCCGCTCCACCAGAGTCAACGGATGCAGATGCCCGACAGAAACTTTCTTCCCCGGCATGGTCACATCGAAAGAAGCGCGCGAACCGGAAGAGCCGGCCATTTCTTCGATCCGTCCGTCCAAAAGAACCTCCAGGTCCTTTTTAAGCGAATTCAATGCCGGACCGAGAATCTTTCTTTCGGACACCTCCAGACCAGGGAGCTTTTTAATCAGGTTGGTGACTTCCCCGTCTTTACGGCCGAGATATCTGACTCTCAGCTCCTCGACTTGCTTGGCATCTTTTGCGGAACTTATGAGTTTTTCCGCCAGTTTTTTTATTTGTAGGATGTCATTCTTCACCATAACTATAGTATTGAAACCGGAACATCATACTCACGGACGGCATTTCCGGAAATTATCCGGAACTTGATGAGGTATTCCCCTGCCGAAGTCCAAGCATGAGAAACAGTCTTCACGACTCCGCTATTTATCTGCCCTTTCTCAATTTTACCATCTTTCCAATTGATTTCATAAGCTACCGCTCCGGCGTCTTTATTTCTGATCGTGAAATAAGCCTGGGTATAGGATTTTATCGCAAAACCGACCGGAGTGGACAAAGATGAGGTCTGAGTCGCGCCTCCTCCGCCTAAATCCACGCCTATGCCGTCAGCCAGATCCTTGAACTTTTGATCCACTGTTTTTTTCAGGGAATTCAGGGTTTTGGCCTGTACGGCGTCTATCGCATCCTCAGTCAGATCGGAAACCTTATCAGAAGCGACAGTCAACGCATCTCCGGCTTTCGCCAACAGAACGTTTTTTGCAAAATCTCCGGCGCTTTCCGCCGCTCCCCGCTTGGCATCATTGATATATGGCATCGCATATTCAGAAACATTTTCCTTATTCAAAACCAAAAAACCGATTGCAAAAGCGATCAGGACTATGGCCAAGTTGCCGAGATTGGATTTCATATCAATTCATTATAGGCGAAGAAACGACAAGCTTCAATCATTTTATTCCTGGTACGCGGTGCGTCTGGTTCGATCCGATACAGGAAATTAAATAATCCCGCATCGCGGGATTATTTAATTTGTGCCTGTGGCAGGGATCGAACCTGCGACCTCGGCCTTATGAAGACCTCGCTCTACCACTGAGCTACACAGGCAATAAACTCTGTACAGATATTATACAAAATAAAATAAAAAAGCAAAAAGCCGCATGACCTGCGGCTTTTTGTCTCAAGATTTAAGCGTTGGTTGAATATTTTTTCCAGTACCAGCCGAGCGCGGCCAAGGCGGCTACGACTCCGGCAATTACATAATACAGGCTTCCATTGAGCTCATATAGCAATCCGAGAAGATTATTGCTATTTATGAACGATTCCAGTGTTTCCTTGGTGCAACCGCCTTTCAATTGACCCTTCTCATTTCCTTTGGTTTTTTCAAGAATCTGAGCGCAGGTGCAACCTTTAGTCTGCTTCATTGTATATGATGATTCGACATTATCCTTAGTTTTAGGATCCTTGGTTGAAAAATTCGTTCCGCCTAGCCAGGAAATTCTATTTTCCAGAGGAGCCGGATCAGCAACGGAATTCGGACAACGGTCGAAGAACAATTCGTGCGCATCCAGATTCAAAGTTGCTCCCTCAAGAGTAAAAGTAACGATATTATTGCTCAAATTCGTAATGACAACGTCCCCTTCAACCTTGATATCAATTGTCTGTCCCGGCTCAAGCTTACCGCCACCGATGACATTCTCATTTTCATCCATTATTTCCACCTCCAACGGAGTCGGATTCAGCGGACTTGCAGCGATATAACTTCCCATTGTCACAGTCTGACCGGCAACCAGCTTGACCATCGCAAATTTTCCGCCTGATCCGCTCTGAGGTTCGCGCACTCGAATATCATTCGGAGATGAAACCGCAGTCACAGTGGTGCTGCCGCAAAGTATATCGGCGGTCTCACCGTCGGCATTCAGCTGAGTCTCAACATTGTTATTGCAGGTAACAAATCTGGCCGGAACAAATCCCGAGCCGGATACGGAAAGACGGACTGCTTGTGAATCCGCAACAGAAGAAACAGCCACATTCCAACCCCCACGGTCGGTGATGTTTCCGAAAGTCGCTCCATTATTGAAACCATTCGAAGAACTCAAGCTTTCATCCGCATTTGTCGAAGAATTCCTGTCGATTGAATTTTCAATACCATCGCCATCCAGATCCGGATTAACTGGAACCGGAGCGCCGAAGAACATATCGTAGAAATAACCGGTGGCATCGCCAGTTGCCATAGGAGTCGATCCGACCGGAATCACCGCCACAATTGCATTAGTCATCCTATCTATTTTGGAAATAGTATTTCCGGTTGTTCCTGATTTCCAAATACCGGAATTGAATGCCCATACAAATTCAGAGTCGACGAAAATACTCATCGGTGACAATCCCACCGGAATATTCGCCATTATTGCGTTAGTATCCTTGTTTATTTTAGTAACCGTATCATTTCCCCAATTTGTCACCCAGACGAAATTATTGTCTGCAACCAGAGACGAAGGCCTGTTCAGGCCGTAAATTTTAGATACTGCATGCGTGCTCTTATTTATTTTAACAACATAATTATAGTCGAAATTCACCGCCCATACGAAATCCTTATCCATTGAGACATTTTTCATTGACCAATTGAATGGAAAAACAGCGGTAACTGTGCCAGTTGCCTTATCAACTTTCTTCAGTGAAGACCCTACGCCATACAGCGCGACCCAGACAGAATTATCATCAACAGCAACTCCGGTTATTCCCGTATAACCGGCCGGACCGACATTTACAGTTCCCAAAGCTGAATCGGTTTGCTTATTAAATTTCGCAATAAGATCGGAATAACCGCCGACCCAAAGAGTAGTATCATCAACCGCCAAAGCCACAGGCACAAAACCCACCGGAAAAGTGCTGACTATTTGGCTTGTCGATTTATTTATCTTGGAAATCGTTCTATCGGTGGAATTCGCCACCCATACGAAATTCTGGTCAACCGCTACGCTGAAAGGATTTGATCCGACCGTTACGGAGCCCGCTACCGCATTCGCAATCTTATCCACTTTCTGGACGGTATTTCCAGCGGTAGCATTTGGTCCATAATAATTCGGGGCCCACAAAATATTATCCACGGCGGCGGCTGATGCCGGCAATGAAGTTAATAATAATGCGAACGATGCAGTAGAAACAATAAGGCGTATTTTTTTCATATGCACAATTAATTTAATTAATGATTATTAAATAAGTACGTATACTTACATTATTTTTATTATACCATAACGGATGATCAAAAAGCCGCAGATTATGCGGCTTTTTGTCTCAAGATTTAAGCATTGGCGGAATGCTTTTTCCAGTACCAGCCGATTGCGGCGAGAGCCGCCAGGGCTCCGGCGATCACATAGTAGAGGTTTCCGTTAAGTTCATAGAGCAAGCCCAAAAGATTGTTCCGGCTGATAAATGACTCCATAGTCTCCTTTGTACATCCTCCCTTGACCTGACCTTTCTCTTTCCCGGAAGTCTTTTCCAGAATCTGGTTGCAGGTGCATCCTTTGGTCTGCGTCATGGTATAGGATGTTTCAATCAGCCCCTTAGTCTTAGGGTCGGTAGACTGAAAATTTGCGCCGCCTAACCAGGCGAACCGGTTTTCTAAAGGATTCGGGTCGGCAACTGAATTCGGACAAAGATCGAAGAAGAATTCATGAGCGTTGAGATTAAGAACGGCGCCCTCAAGAGTAAAGGTGACGATGTTATTGCTTAAATTCTTAAGTTCTACATTACCGCTGGAAGATTCCAGGTCTATATCCAGCGTCTGACCGGGTTCAAGCTTTCCGCTCCCGATGACCTGATCGGCATCATCAAGAATTTCCACGCTGACCGGACCAGGATTAGTGGCCGGAATGGAAACCGGGCTTCCCATAGTCACTGTCTGACCGGCGGACAAACTCACGCGAGTCGATTTTCCTTTCACCGCAGAATTCGGATCCCGCACCTCTATTTTAGAGGAGGTATTAAGCGCCGTCACGGTGATTGAACCGCAGGTGATCAATGCGGACTCACCATCGGCATTCAGGATGACTTCACCGGAATTTGAGCAGCTTACTATACTCACCGGAGCAGTGCCTGCGCCGGAGATGCTTACAGTCACACCGCTCGGAGCAACCGCATCATTGACCGTCACGATCCAGCCTCCCCGGCTGGCGATCGTGCCATAGGTCGATCCGTCGTTGAAATCATTGGAGCTCAAGGCGCTCTCATCAGATCCGGAGGTCTTATTTTTATCCACTGCATTGTCTATGCCGTCATTATCCATATCAGGGTCGCAGGCATTTCCGATTCCATCCCCGTCAGTATCAAGCTGATCGGCGTTGGCCTGATTCGGACAATTATCCGGATAAGATAAGCTCTTGGTTTGAACAGCCTCGGCATTCCCCGCTTCATCTGTCGCAAAGTACTGCAATGAATTCGTGCCGACGACCAAGGTCGCAGATGCGCTGCTGCCGCTTGTAACAACCGCAGCTGCGCCGTTCAAAGAAACACTGATACTTGCGACAGCGCTCTCCGTATCGGTTGCAGCGAAACTCACGCTGGTTGAATCCAAAACACCGTCGGCATCAAGATCGGAAACCAAAATACTTGTGACTGGCGGCGTTGAATCAGAAGGGGTCGGAGCCAACGGAAGAAGATCCACATTGCCGGCGGCCAGCGTCAAATTCGTATCGCAGATACCGTTCCGGTCCGAATCACCGCAAGTCTGGGAAAATCCGGTTCCGTTTGATTTACTCCAGAAATTTCCCCCCATAGTAGATCCGCCGATAATATTCGCGCCAGGCACCGCCGTTATATTCCAAGTGTTCGAATGCGCTGAATAGAAAACGACATCTTTGAATATATCCGAGAAGGAATTGTTATATATGGAGTTTCCGGAACTATTCTGGAACACCAGACCCTTGCTGTAAATATTATTATTGCCGGTGAAAGCATTGGAAGTCACTCTGTTCCCATTGGCTCCATAGAATGTCATGGCAACCTGCTGAACAAAGGTGGCGATACTGTTCTGAGAAACTATGTTATTTGAAGAGTTGAAAAGATAAACTCCGCTTGAATTTGAACTCATCGTATTGTTCGCAACATTGTTTGAACGGCTCTCCCTGAGATAAACACCATTACTGTTGGAACTCAGCGTATTGCCGGTAATCATATTGGAATTAGCGTAGTAGCTGTTGATTCCATAGTTATAACTGCTTATCTGACAATTTTTGACAGTCGCCCCGCTGACCCCGAGAAGCTGGACTCCGCTCTGACTGGAGTACGGGCCATTTCCGGTGATCTTATGTCCAGCACAATCAAGCGTGATATTGTTCGCACCAATCACTATGCCGGTAGACGGACAGGCCATATCCGAATCCAAAGTCGTATTTGCGGTAATAGCGCTGCCGCAGGCCGGTGAAGCGGCCATTGCCATCGGAGCAATGAACGCCGATGCGGTGATTGAAACAGAGATCAGAGAAACTTTTAATAATTTTTTATTCATAATTTTTATTTTTTAAATTTATTTTTTTTATTATTCCTGCCATCTTGCCGACAAATTCGACCCTCATCTCAAGTCATCATTTTATGATCGGCAACTCCCCCAAAGACAAAAAAATCGCCGGCAAACAGCGATCTCGAGATCATTCCTTTTCCAGCGGAAATAAATTTTTTAATATTTGAATTCATTTTGAAATCAACCATTCCGGAAAATACGGCGCCACTGTCATTTGATTATACTCCCTACTTTGAATAGGAACAAATTCACAGATTCCAACCATCCTCGAAAAATCAAAAAGCCGTAAGGCTTTTTGATTTTGTTGCAGGGGTTTAGGAAACTGGGAACCCCTCGGTTTTCCCAGACCTTCCGACACGGGGAAACTCTCGTTTCCCGGCCCCTTCCAGTTCCAACCCCCTTAAAACATAAATATCCGCGCGAGCGGATATTCAAAATGTTGCGGGGGTTGGAATCGAACCAACTACGACAAGGTTATGAGCCTCGCGAGCAACCGGAGCTCCTCCCCGCGCATTAAATATACAATGAAAAACCCGGAATAGCAAACAATTGATTTAGCGGACATTTTAAGCTAATATTCTCCCAGCACTTGAATCAGGGAATAGTTTTGGATATCAACTATATCGCCACCTTCAACTATGCGGAAACCGGCAATCCGGACCTTCAATTCTACAAGTCTGAAGAGTTTTCCGCTCCGGACGATGAAACGGCCATTGAAAGAGCTTGGGCAAAAGCGCTGATAATGGAGCTTCTGGAAAATAATAAGTTGAATGCGCTTCCCAGCGATCCGATAAAAACAATCGTACTTATCGGAGTAAGAAATCAGCTAAATAAGCATACGGTATTCAGCATTGATTATCTTGGGAGCGACTGATCCGCCGAATGGCGGATTTTTATTTGGCGCGGTGAATGGGATTTCTTTTCACCCGTCGCTCGCGCGTGCAAAGCACAGACTCGCTCCTCCTTCAAAGCCGGGGTTTCCAAAAACATGAAGCAGTTCATATTTTTGGAAGACCCTTCAAATCCCGTACTATGCATACAAAATCTAAAATGACCCCTCAAGGGTCATTTTAGATTTGCGCGGTGAATGGGATTTGAACCCACGATCTCCTCCGTGACAGGGAGGCGCTTTAGGCCGCTAAGCTACCACCGCAATATTTAATTCTCGAAACTCTATCCCGCAATCTGTCGCCGACGGCGACCGCTTTGTGTCACCGAATCTACCGCCGCATTATTGCTGGTATAAATCTAACAGAAAAATATTTAAAAAACAAATCCCTCCGCAATGCGGAGGGGTTCTATTCATAAAGGATTATGAAGCCTTTTTTCTGATATCTCCATATCCAGAGCCCAGTCCTCGCCTTTATAATATTTGTTCCATTCGAAGCGGAGCGCATCGCCGCGTTCATGCAGAACAGATATCGCCAATGCGACCTGGACCATCTTCTCGGCCGGCAAAGAGGACCGCTTCAGATTCAGCACCATTTTCAGGACTTCGCCGGCATGCCTGCCTTTATCCAAGGCCTCACCGGCGCTATGTACAGCCTCAACCATCATCTTTCCATGCGAATCGCTCTTGCGCTTCTTAAGCCATTCAGAATATTTCTCCTCCATCCCTTTCCTGATTTTCATCTGAAATCCCTCATTAAAAAACTGCCTTCAGTTTAGGCGGTAAATGATAAAAATTCAAGGAAATCCGCTATTATTCCCGGATCAAATTCAGATCGCGAAAGGATTGCTCATAGATTCCCAATATGTCAGCGGCCTCTTCCCTGGTTATCGGAAAAGCCGGATTGCTGGAAATCTTGTCCCGCACCAGATGGGCCCGGCGGACATCTTCGATGTTCGGAAGCTGCTCCGCAGTAAGCTTGGGAAGTTTTTCGTCCATTTTCCCGAGATATCCGGACATTTTAAGTATTTCATTCAGAATATGGTCTGCTTCCAGAATAGCCTTGCGCCAATTATTCGCGTCCTCGGATTTCAATCTTTCAAGGATCTGTTTCCAGGCGCGCAATGATCGGTCCTTTGAAAGATAATCCTTTCCCAGGACCTCCAGATACTGCTCGCGCTTTATCGCCAGATAATTAGTCTGATTGATTATATATACCGTTCCCCAGAGAAAAACGGCTGAGAGGACAACCGCCAGCATCTGCAGCCACCAGAGATTCTGATAGATAAACGGAGAAAAATATTGCCGGATTTCAAACAGAATTCCGACCGGATTGAATATCGGAGATATCAGGCCGGTTACGAAATAGAATATGGAAATCGCCAGAAGCCCGAAAACAATAAGCTCCAGCGAATCATTGCTTCCGCCTCCCCCGCCAGTTGGTTTCTTTTTATCTGCCATATGCCTTTATTATAACCTTTCGTAGAATTGTCCGAGGCCGAGGATGTCCGCCTCTCCCCAATGTTTCCCGATAAGCTGGAAGCCGACTGGGAGATTCTTTCCGTCGACTTCTATCCCATCCTTTGTCGGAATCGAAACTGCCGGAAGACCGGCCAAATTCACCGGAATCGTGAAAATGTCGGAAAGATACATGGAAAGCGGGTCGTTCACTTTTTCCCCGATCTTGAAAGCAGGCGTCGGAGTGACCGGAGTCAAAATCACATCCACTTCCTTGAAAGCCTCCGCGAAATCCCGCGCGATGAGACTGCGGACTTTTTGGGCCTTGGAATAATAGGCATCGTAATATCCGGAAGAGAGCACGAAGGTTCCGAGAAGGATCCTGCGCTTGGACTCCGGGCCGAATCCGGCCTCCCGGTTTTTCCGATACAGATCCACCA